>Ga0182006_1000524_pt1 | contig 29141 bp, 32 predicted proteins | sample Sormic07211104_1_FD_123022 | JGI IMG/M metagenome (GOLD analysis project Ga0182006, IMG submission 123022) | Rhizosphere microbial communities from Sorghum bicolor, Mead, Nebraska, USA - 072115-104_1 MetaG | ecosystem: Host-associated > Plants > Roots > Rhizosphere | place: USA: Nebraska...
AGAATGAACTGAATATCACCTGGAGTCAGTTCCCGCTCTGCATCCCATCTCATGTAAAGAGTGAACATTCCGTTTCTTCCTTAATCCATGCAGTTTATAAGGATTCTCTCGTTGAAGCGGCGACAAATCAAACGGTTTGATTTTTGTGGTTGAGCTATCTTGGGTTTGCTGGAGGGAACTTCACCGCCTCTCTGGCACACTGATGCGGCTCAAACCGCCACAGTGTAAATGTGACCAACCGCTTCGTGCCTCACGCAGTCATGTTAAAGTGCCCCCTGTACCCAGAACCCTATACAATTCCAGCCTCGAGGTTTCCGACATGACGACCTTTTATCAACTGACTGCCACCAGCCTGCGCGGCGAACCCATCCCGATGGCCGACTATGCGGGTAAGCTGGTGCTGGTGGTGAATACAGCCAGTAAATGTGGTTTCACGCCGCAGTATGCTGGCCTTGAAATGCTCTACAAAAAGTACGGCGCACAGGGGCTGGTGGTGCTGGGTTTCCCCTGCAACCAGTTCGGTAAGCAGGAGCCAGGCGGGGCCGACGACATCGCGCAGACCTGTCACATCAACTACGGCGTTAGCTTCCCGATGTTTGAGAAAGTGGACGTCAACGGTGCTGCCGCGCACCCGGTGTTCCGCTACCTGAAAGCCGAACTGCCTGGCGTGCTGGGCGGGCGCATCCTGTGGAACTTCACTAAATTTCTGATTGGGCGCGACGGCAAACCCCTTAAGCGTTTCGCCCCCATCACCACCCCGCAGAAAATGGAAGCCGCCATCGTCGCCGCACTGGGAATATAACGCAGCCGAACGGATCACGTCACAGCGCGGCTGACGAACGCCTTCTTGCTCTGACAGTCTCATCAGCCGCATTCTGCCGTCGAAATTCCCCCGGCGGCATACCTGCATAGCGGGCGAAAGCAACGTTGAACGCACTCGCAGACTGGTAGCCTGTCTGAAAGGCGATCTGTTCTATTTTATCCTGGCCACTCAGTAGCGCGTTGCGGGCTAACGACATTCGCCAGAACAGTAAGTACTGCCCTGGAGACATGCCCACCGTCTCGCTGAAGACGGCGTAAAAAGAGGATCGGGACATCGCGCACTCCCGCGCCAGCCGGGCGATTTGCCAGTCAGCGCCGGGGTTTTGATGAATGAGATGCAGCGCGGTGGCGATCTTGTCGTGCTGTAACCCTTTCAGGATCCCGGTCGTTGTCGACAGTGCGGGATCGCTGCGCAACGCCTCCACCAGCAACAGTTGCAAAAGATGCATCAGTACCACATCCCGTCCGGGTCGTCGGGTGCGGCTTTCATCCAGCAGGAGGTCGAACAGGGTGACGAACCGACGTTGCCCTTTGATCAGGATCTCGTTGGGGAGTAACGCGACGATGAGCTGTTTGTCCGGCGTGTCGAATTCACAGTGCCCGACATTCATAAGAAATTCAGCCTCTCCCGCTGGGGAGCCAATTCTCACGTGTCCCTCGCCCAGCATGGTCGGCGTCGTAATACCTGCGGGAGGCGCGGCGCCCGCATTGGTATTCTCGAAGGTATAGGTGGCGGGTATCAGCACGAAATCACCAGCGACAAGCCGTGTCGGCGCGTTGCCGTTAATACGCATCAGGCATTCGCCCTGCAACACCGCGCAGTAAAACGCCTCGCCACAAGACTCCCGGACCACGCGCCACGTCCCTGCCCCCTCAACGAGTTTTGCCTGGGTAGGTCTGGGATTGAGCAACGCAACCATATCGGTTAACGGATCTGACACTGGACGCTCTCTCAAGAAAAGTGGATTTCTGATTATATATTGTCCAGACACGGAAGACTATGATTGCTGCTCTGACCCACCACGAGGATTTACCATGCCAACTGCACTGATTACCGGATGCTCTTCAGGTTTTGGGCTGGCAACAGCACACCTGTTTTTAGCCAAAGGCTGGCACGTGATTGCCACCATGCGAACGCCAGATGCGACGCTTTTTCCTGCCAGCGACCGGCTGACGCTATTGCCGCTGGATATTACCTCTGAGGAGAGCATTACCGGGGTGGTGAAACAGGCGGGCGCGATTGACGTACTGGTGAATAATGCCGGTCTTGGCGCGGCGGTACCCGTTGAACTGACGTCCCTCGCCACCGCGCAGCAATTAATGAACATCAATGTGCTGGGCACGCTGGCATTAACGCAGGCGTTTCTGCCGTTGATGAGAGAGAAAAAAGCCGGGGTTATCATCAATGTGTCTTCGTCCGTCACCACCAAAGCGATGCCGCTGATTGGGCTTTATCGCGCCAGTAAAGCGGCGCTGAATGCCTGGAGCGAGACATTAGCCCAGGAAGTGAAGCCTTTCGGGATCCGCGTTCACGTTGTGTTACCGGGGCGTTCGCCCGAAACGAAGTTTGGCGAAAATGCACGGGCCTACTCTGGCGGGCGGGACGATACAGTCTATGGAAGCCTGGTGAATGAATTTATCCAGAGGGCGGGCGATGCCGACGCGCCAGTGACGCACGCGGAAGATGTGGCGAACGCGATACTGGCGGTTGCGGAGCAGCAACACGCCCCGCTCTACACCGCCGCTGGTGAAGATGCCATGCAGTTTCTCACCGCCGTACAGCAGCGTTCCCCGTTCTGTGAATAATGGCGACGGGTAAAGCCGTGACGCTGGAAAGAGAGAGGGCCTTCCTCTCTCTTTTCTCCGCCCACACAACCTTCATCAAACCTGCGTCAGCCCGCCATCCACACAGATTTCTGCGCCGGCGATATAGCTGCTTTCATCACTCGCCAGGAATAATGCCGCACTCGCCACTTCGTCGGGTCTGGCCATCCTGGCTAACGGAATGGCGCTGATAATTCCATTACGCAGCTCCTCGGAGGCAGCCTGCATCATTTCCGTATCCACAGGCCCAGGGGCGACAACATTAATGCGAATGCCCCGGGCGGCAAGCTCATTGGTCCAGGTGCGGGCAAACGACCGTAAAGCTGCTTTACTGGCACCGTAGACGCCATACCCTTTGGTGCCAATGACATCGGCGATCGATCCGATCAGCACCACACTCGCCCCCTCTTTCAGCAGAGGAAGTGCAGCCTGAAGCGCAAATAACGGCGAGCGTACATTCAGCCCGAAAATAGTGTCAAACTGCGCCGGGGTGACGTCATCAATGGTCGCGTACTCGGCCATACCGGCGTTGATGACCAGCACATCTATGCGGCCGGACTCCGCGTTAATCAGGTCAGCGATCCGAGTCAGTTCGCTTAGCTCACTGACATCAGCACGCAGCGGTCTGGCATCGCCTTCTATGCCCGCACTGGCGACATCTAACTCCTCACTACGGCGCGAGGTGAACCAGGTGGTTGCGCCTTCACGGGCAAATCGCTGGCTGATAGCAAGGCCAATGCCTTTTGCACCGCCCAGGATCAGGGCCACTTTATTCTCTAATCGTTGCATCTGCTAACTCCGTTAGGGGTGGAAAACAGATGATATAATTTTTATACTTAATAACAATTACGCACTTTGTTTATACCAGGTATCACGGAGTATATCGCCATGTGTCAGATTGACGGTAATAACCTGAAAGAAGTAGGAAAAACCCGACCAGTGCTGGAGAACATCACCAATAAATGGTCGATTTTAATTCTCACCGTGCTGTGCAGTGAACCCGCGCGCTTTAATGAACTCCGCCGACGGCTGGATGGGATCACGCATAAAGCGTTGTCTGACGCGCTGAAGCGGCTTGAGCGCAATGGGCTGGTGAATCGCACTGTGCTGCCGACATCGCCAGTCAGTGTCGAATACAGCCTTACCCCGCTGGCAAAGACGCTACAGGAACCTTTTAGCGCGCTGTACGACTGGGCGCTGAAACATGGGCCGGCAGTGGCGCGCGCGCAGCAGGAATATGATTCCCGCCATACGGAAGAGATTTGCTGAAGCGGGCATCATTTACCTGTCCAAAGCGAATCAACGGAACCGGTATACGTGATGCACACATTAAGGCTTTGTTGTGAAACGCGATGGACGATAATTTTGCGGGATCGCATCATACTTGCCGTCGCTGAGTTCCTCGCAAACCAGCCGGCCAATTGTCGCTGCGCATGTGACAGCAGGATGCATGGAGGCGACATAGAGGCTTTTGCTTTCATCAATAAAACCGAGAATCGGATACCCATCCTGCGGGACAGGGCGTTCGCCTGTTGAGTAGTGGATAAGCGAGGATGACTCTGCGCCTTTGAGTCGGCCTCTTACCGCCGTCTGCGCAGCCATAGCCGTTTCTCTTACGTTGCCGCTTGCAGGGTAATCTTCTGCGGCGACGACATCCCCGTTACGGGCATGCCGAACCTCAATATCATCACCTGAGATAATCGTTTTGACGGCGCACCGGGGTGCGGTAAAGCGCAGTAATATGGCGGGCGATGGCAAAACCGGAATCGGGGTGCCAGTCTGTGCAGTCAGCGTGGAAATACCTGTTCCACAGGCCAGCACCACGCAATCAGCATCCAGTTGACCCTGTGATGTCAATACCCCCGTCACCCTACCGTCGGTCATGCAAAGGCTCGTAACGGTTGTTTCGGTTTGCAGCACAGCCCCCTTTTCGCAAGCTTTTTCCACTAATATACGTGTCGCCTCGGTAGCCTCGATGGCCCCGTCTTTTGCTGCATAGCGGCCGTGTGCGGGAGGGTTGACCAGCGCAGGCTCAAGACTGGCGATTTCTGCCTGCTGGAGAAGACTTTCCCCCTCCACGCAGGTTTCGGAAACTGCGCCGTATTTTAACGAACCACTCCAGTTAATCTGCAGTTCCGGTATTTTATCTTCCAGCCTGTGCCAGTCCGTCAGTGCGGCGCGCCGCAGAAGCGCATCCGCCGCCTCATCGCTCACCGCGCCCGTCAGCCAGCCAAACGCACTCCCCGTCGCCCCTGAGGCGGGCATCTTTTGCTCAACAAGGGTGACGTCAAATTCATGGCTGGCAAGATGCCATGCGATCGAGGCGCCGGTAATTCCGGCTCCCACCACGACGATCTTTCTTTTTCTACGGATCACGGTGACCTTCTCAGGTGTGGCAAACATATTCTTGCCATGATGCAAAAGTAATCTGTTTCAGGCAAGCTGCCAGGATACGTAGCCGCGATGCGTTACGCGTTGCTCGCACAGGCTGCGCTTTCCAGCATCAGCGGATATTTTTATGCCCTGACAAGGCCAGTTTCCCCTATCTTTCATATAATAGTGCGCGTCTGCCAGCCACTGTGCACAGTCGCGGCAGGTCAAGGGTGACTGAATTTTTAACCGTTCTGACAACTCAGGGTTGTTGGCAGAAGATAAGGGGAAAGCATGCCTTTTTTAGTTGGTGAGTTATCTGGCGCTCCGGCATGGGTGCCTGCGGTATTGCTCGTCACTGTTTCGCTCGCGGTGGGATTTCTGGCAAGATTTATACTTTTGCAGTTCATTCGTTACTGGCAGAGTCGTGACAGAAAGCTCTTCAAGTCACTGGAGAAACACCTTCGTGGCTCCATGTTTCTTTTCATTCCCCTGCTGTTGATCCGCGTAGGGGTCAATTATGCCAATATCCAGCCGGAGTCCCTGAGCTTTATCAGAACGACAACGAATATCTTTATTATTTTGTCGTTTTGTTCCGTCCTGATTCGATTAATTAATGTTGCTCAGGATATGCTTTTTATTCGCTATGACATTAATATTTCGAATAATCTTCGTGCCCGAAAAATTCGCACGCAGATCATGTATGTCAAAAAAGTCGCTATCGTCTTACTGGTGACGCTGTGTTTATCCCTGATTTTACTGAGTTTCCCTGGCGTGCGGCAGTTCGGCACCACTATTCTGGCGGGTGCCGGGGTAGCCGGGATAATAATCGGTTTTGCGCTACAAAAGTCGCTGGTCAATTTATTTGCCGGTATACAGATTGCCTTTACGCAACCGATAAAAATCGATGATGCGGTGGTAGTGGAAAAAGAGTGGGGCTGGATTGAAGAGATAAACCTGACGTATGTGGTAGTGCGTCTGTGGGATCTGCGCCGCCTGGTGTTGCCCATTACCTATTTTACCGAAAATCCCTTCCAGAACTGGACGCGTAATAACGCGCAAATTTTAGGCTCGGTGTTTCTTTATGTGGATTATTCCATGCCGTTGCAGCCGCTGCGCGAACACTTTGAAAAAGTGCTCAGTGAAACCCGGCTCTGGGATCAGGAAACGCAGGTTTTACAGGTGACCGATACCACGGAAAAAACCATGACCATCAGGCTATTGATGACGGCACAGAATTCACCGACGGCCTTTGATTTACGCTGTTACGTGCGGGAAAAAATGATCGAGTTTATTCAGCAGAATTATCCGCAGAGTCTTCCGCAGGTACGGGCGACACTGACCCCTTCCGTCACCTCCGCCAGCGAGTAAGGTTTGCCCCACCTCAGAACATCAGCATATTCTGAGGCGGGCGCAGAGCAGGGTTACGCCGTCGGCGAACCGTCTGGCGTTATCCGGCTTTGACTGACAGAGCAACATCCTTCACCGCCGTCTCAACCCCGGCGGCATTGAGCTGAATGCTGGCGATCACCTCACCCGCTTCCCGCATCAGCGTTACCCCTTCCCGGGTGTTCGTCAGGTTGTTTTCAATACCACTGAGTACCTCTTTAGCCAGTTGATTATTGCTGGCCACTACCCGCTCAATTTCTTCCGTGGCGCTGCTGACGCTGGCCGCAAGCGTGCGGACTTCGGCGGCAACCACGGCAAAACTGCGTCCGGAAGCACCCGCCCTCGCCGCTTCAATCGCGGCATTCAGGGCAATCAGCCGTGTCTGCATGGCAAAGCTGCGGATGGTTTCAACCATTCCGTCAATGCTGTCAGACTGATTGTTAAGCTGGGACACATCAGTGGAAACTGCCCCTAACCCCTGCGCAATGGTATCAATCATCCGGATGCTGTTTTCGATCACGCTCGCTCCGGCCTGCGCACTGCCACGGGTTTGCACCGCCATATCCCATGCATGGACCGCCGCTTCCTGCTCTCGCTGGTTACGCAGGACATCTGCCGTGACGTCGGTGGCGAACTTCACAATTTTATAAAGCTGCCCGTCATGGTTAAAAACAGGGTTATAGGTTGCGCGCAGCCACAGCGGCTCTCCCTGACGGTTGAGGCGTGGAAACTGACCGGAAAAGAATTCGCCCTGATTCAATCGCTCCCAGAACTGGCGGTATTCATCACTTTTATACAGCGTCGGTGAACAGAACAGCCGATGATGTTTACCGATCACCTCCTCACGTTTATAACCGGTAGTAGTGAGGAAATTTTCGTTGGCTTCCAGCACGATACCGTCGGGGCTGAAGGAGATAATGGCCATGGAGCGGCTGATGGCATTGACGATGGATTCCTGCTCAAGGGCCACCTGGATACGCGCAGAAATATCCGCCGCAATCTTGATGACACGCGTCACCTTGCCGCGCCGGTCCGTAATGGGGATATAGCTGGCTTCCAGCCATACCGGACGATCCCCCTTAGCCAGACGCAGATACTTGCCGCTGAAGCTTTCCCCCCTGGCGAGGCGCTGCCAGAACTGGCTGTACTCCGGGGAGTTGACCAGCGCAGGCGGGCAGAATAGTCGATGGTGATGACCAATGATTTCCTCAGCCCGGTATCCCATCGCAGAGAGAAAAAGCGGACTGGCTTTCTGGATCACCCCTTCCGGACTGAATTCAATGACAGGTTTATTCTGACAAAGTGCGTTATACGACGCGGCTGAACGCTGGCGGCTCAGGGAGAAAAAACGTTTAAGTGCAGTTATACGCATCAGATTTACCGGATAATGTAAGGATTGATCTGGTTATCGGCAATCCGGCTGTAAGCGTTATGTATTGCTGCGATAGTTGTAGATTATAAGTGATGCCCGCCTCAGCCTGCTTCAGGCCGGAGGCGGACAGTATTGTTGAGATTATGGCGTGACGTCGGCAACAGGCGATACCTTTGAAAATATTTCCAGGTAGTCATGTGAGCCGTAACCGGGGAAAACCAGAAACAGCAGCACAGCACTGCCGTTTTCATAATGCACCGCCATGTCTCCATTGCGCGTGATAAAAAGCATATGGTTCCACCACTGACAACCCACACTCATGTCAGGCGTGCAGTTGCGGCTTTTTTGCACCAGCTGGCCATCTTTTGTCAGATAAAAATAGTTGGTTTCAGGTCTGGAAGGTTTGGGTGCAGACTCATCAAGTAAGATAAAAGTTTCTTTTCTGATCTTTTTGTTTGCTGCATCCAGCGACACGGCTTCCAGTGATTTTGCCGGATAGTTGAAACGTAGCTGAAGCGTGGAAGCGTTCTGATTACTTACGCCGAAAAGTACCGCCAAATCGCTCGCCCCGCGGTAACGCTCCCCGCTGGCTTTAATCGGCGTCGTTTTAAACTGATAAACATTCTGCTGACGAATATCCTGGCGGTGCGGGTATTCTGCTTTATACAGCGCTTTTTGCGGTGATGAGGTGATGCATCCGGCAAGTAACGATGACAATAAAAGGGCGAATAAAACGCGCACTGGCGTACTCCTGGCTTCCGCTGTCGCGGCTAAGTTTTTGATATTGTAACCCTAATACAACAACGCCCGTCGTGCCAGCACCATGACGCTGGCCGGGCTGGTATTTCACGCCTGCGGCCTGAAGCGCAGCGCCATAAACATCAGTACCACAATGCCGACGCTCATGATGGCCCAGGCGCTGTCGAGCGAGGCGGCGCGGTCACGTACTATTCCGGCCACCAGCGGCATTAACGCCGCCAGCATATAACCGCCCCCCTGCACAAAGGACAACAGCGCGCCCGCCTCTTCCGGCGCGGTGGCGTGATCGAGCGTGACGATCAGCGACAGCGGAAAGAGCGCGCCAATCCCCAGCCCCAGCAACAGGGTTGGCAGCCAGGCCTGCGCCCCGCCCAGCAGCATCAGGCTCACCAGCCCTGCGAGGATCATGGCCAGCACCACCAGCAAGGGACGACGGCGATCGTGAAAGCGATGGATCAGGCTGGAAAGGATAAACCCTGCGGCCACTTCGGTCAGCGTCAACGCGCCCAGCACATAACCACTCTGCCCGGCCTGCCAGCCGTGCTGCATGTAAAACGGCGGCAGCCAGGCCAGCACCAGCGTATACGCCCCTGTACCAACGCCAAAGAAGATCATCAGCAGCCAGGCGCGGCCCGTGAGCGGCACGCGGTGACGATGAGTGATGTGAACCGCCGCGGCCCGCCGTGAGTGGGTCAGCCACAGCAACAACGCGATCGCGGCGGGGATCGTCGGTACGGCCAGCGTCAACGCCAGCCCCTGATGCACCGCCAGTGGTGCGGCGCTGGCCGCGGCCATTGCCGCGCCCGCCATAATGCCGGTGGAAAAAAGCGCCATCAGCGTGCCCGCCCGAGCGCCGAACTGACGCTTGATCAGCGCCGGCATCAGGGCCTGAATCACGCCAATGCCAGTGCCAGCCACCAGCGCGCTGATAATCAAGGTGGCAGCAGACTGATCGACGCCACGCACGGCGCTCGCCAGCGCCAGCAATATCAGGCCACCGGTGATCCCCCGCACTTCACCCATTTTCTGTTGCAGACGTGGCCCGGCAAGCGCTGCCAGCCCCATCATCATCACCGGCAAGGTGGTCAGCAGACTGAGCTGTGTGGCGCTGAAGTGGGCGTTATGCTGCAATAGCGGAAACAGCGGCCCCATTGCCGCCATCACCGGACGAAGATTCAGTGCGATGATAAAAACCAGAACGATAAACAATCCTGCCGTTGATAAGGTACGATCCACTTTCCTGCTCCTGATGGGCTAATATATCTTAACGTTAAGATATATTACGGAACAGCAACAGGCCTTGTGCACAAAATAACAAAGGTGGCAGCAAGCACACCTGAAGGAGTCCCCAAGTGGCAGATCATGTCGATTTCATTGTAGATCAGTGGGCCAGCGCAATGCCGGAGCTGGATGCGTCATCGATGTTAGTGTTTGGGCGAATGCTGCGCATCATGAAAAACCTGGCGAAAGCGCGTGCTGAGGCGCTGGCCTCCTTTGGCTTCCGTGACGGCGAGTTTGATGTGCTGGCGACCCTGCGCCGGGCGGGTGAGCCTTATCGCCTCTCCCCCACGCAGCTGTATAAATCATTGCTGGTCACGTCAGGCGCCATGACAAATCGCCTCAATCATCTGGAAGACGCGGGGCTTATCGTGCGCGTGAGCGATCCTGACGATAAGCGCAGTATGCTGGTGGCGCTGACCGGATCCGGACGGGAAAAAATCGAGCGGGCGCTGAAAATACATACCGAGACGCAAAACCAGTTTCTCAGCATGCTTGATGAAACTCAGCAGCACCAGCTTCAGCAGCTGCTGAGTCTGTTACTTACTGATGAAACGTAACGCTTTCGCCCAGCGGGGCTTTTTCGATGCGGTACTGGTTGGCAGGATGATCCCGGTCCGGGTAGCCCAGTGAGATGCCAAACAGTAATTTCAGCGCCGGGTCGATGCCGAGTGCTTCACGGATAGTGTCGGCATAAAAGCCCAGCATGGTCTGGGGAATACCGCCTAAACCGTGGGCGGTGAGCGACAGCAAGAGCGTCTGGGCATACATCCCGATATCACCAGCGACACGCACGTTATCGCCCACCTGCGGCATAAACAGCAGCGCAACATGGGGCGCGCCAAAGAATTCCAGGTTACGACGGGAGGCATGACGGCGCTGATCGTAGTCCTCGCGTTTCACACCGATGGCCTGATAGTAGGCCGCGCCCTGCTCTTTTGATCGCTCATGATAAATACCGGGGAAATCAGCGGTATCAAAACTGAAATCCGGCGTCAGTTGCCCGGCGTCATCTGCCGCGAGGATCGCCTGGCTCAGCGCGTCGCGCTTTGCGCCCGAGACGATATGCGTTTGCCAGGGCTGCGTGTTGCAGTTGGAAGGCGCGCGCTGCGCATCCTCCAGCACCGCCCGCAGGATGGCATCCGGCACGGGCTGCGGAAGGAAATGGCGCACCGAATGGCGCTCACGTACAGCATCCCGAAACAGCATTACATCTGACATGGTTTACCTCTTTAAAAGTCCTGCATGAGATCGGCAACAATGTCTGCGGCCGGACGAATGGATTTGATCACGGAAATACCCGTACCGGTGGAAACCACGCCCTGATCAAAATTGCCGAGGCGCATCGCCTGCCACAGGGAGTGGTAGCCGTTCATGGCCTTAAACAGGGTTTCACGATCGGCACCCTGCGCGTCCAGTTCTGCCAGCGTCGGACTCAGATCGGTAGGTAAGGTGCGGTAATACGCGGGCAGCGTGCGGAACAGCAGCAAATCTTCCGCTGTGGACTCAACAATCAGGCGTTTTACTTTGTCAGCCGCGGGGTTTTCCTCCGCCGTTAAAAACAGGCTGCCCGCAAATACCCCTTCCGCTCCCAGCGCCAGGGCGGCACGCACCCCGCGCACATCGCCGATCCCCCCGGCAGCGATAACCGGCACTTTCACACTGTCGGCGATCATCGGCACGATGCTGAAGGTGCCAATCACCCGTGACGGCACGGTGCCGCCTTCGTCAAAACCGGTAGCTATGATGATATCCGCCCCCAATTTTTCGGCTTCTTTCGAATTGGCGATCGTCGGCGTCAGGGCGCGGTAGAGAATTTTAATGCCGCGGCTTTTAAAGAAGTCGTAGATTTCCGCGTCCAGTACTTCATTGATAAGCACCACTTCCACGCCTTCTTCAGCCAGCATCTCGGCAGTGGGCCGCCAGAAGCGCATATCCGGGCCGTTAATCAGGGTCGCCGCGAAGGGTTTAGTGGTGAGTTTTTTGACTTTGCGGATCTCTTCCCGCATGCGCTCCAGCGCCACCCAGCGTGAGCCTGGCAGGCTTTCCTGACCGGCGTGCGGCCCCAGCGTGCCCAGACCGCCCGCATTTGACACCGCAGCAACCAATTCGGCATTGGTCAGGAAATATAACGGGGCCTGAATCAGTGGATAGCGAATATTTAAAATTTGAGTGACACGGTTATTCATTTTTTACATCCCCTGAAATTGACACAGGCCGAATTTTACCCTTTGCAAAATGGAATGGAATCACCAAAAATAGACATCTGATACCCAAAAATGGAAATCACCATGGATTACAACGCAGCAAAATTGTTCATCGCGGTGGTGAATGCCGGCAGTTTTTCTGCGGCCAGTGACCGTCTGGATGTGCCGATCTCCACCTTGAGCCGTAAAATTAATGAGCTGGAACAGTCACTGAACGTGCAATTGCTGGAACGCTCCCGGCACGGCGTAAAGCCCACGTATAAAGGGCAGCAATTCTTTGAGCAGGCACGACCTGGCGTCGAACTGCTGGAAGACGCACAGACGGCCGTTACCTCGGCCCATACCTTACAGGGCAAATTACGCCTGTCCGTGCCGCCCGATTTCTCGCTGTGGTGGGATTTACTGATCGCTTTCCAGCAGCGCTATCCCGATATCACCGTTTTTTGTCATACCAGCGAACGGGTGGTAGATTTGTTTGAGGATGGCGTGGATGTGGCGCTCAGAATGGGCGATTTAAATACCGACGAGGTAATTGCCAGACCGCTGATGACGGTGGAAGCCGTGTTTGTGGCAAGTCCCGCTTTCCTGGCGCGTCACGGCACGCCACAGACGCTGGCGGAGCTGGCCCGCCTGCCGGTGATGGCCTGGGAAAGCCTCAATCATGGTCTTTTTGAATGGGAAGCGGGATTGGAGAAAGTAAAATATGAACCATTCTTTTCTTCTAACCATTCGCCGGGATTATTGCACTATGCGCTGAATGGGATGGGCGTCGCACGGCTGCTGGATTTTTCCGTCAGGCCTTTTCTGGAAAGCGGCGCGTTAGTGCAGCTTCTGCCTGGCACTCACCGCCAGATTTTGCCGTTGCACCTGGTTTACGCGCGCCATAAACACCCTTCCGCCCTGGTGCGGGCTTATCTGGATTTTTGTATGGAATGGGTGGAAACACTGAAATAATAGTGGTTGAGGTAATTATTTAATGTTTACCAGCTCATCAACAGCAGGCCACTCAACACCAGCAGAATAATGATGACGCTGCGTATCCTCTTCCATTGTTGGTATTCCGCTGCATCGGCTGCGCATATCCTCTTCTCTGCATCGCTTTCGAAACTTTCATTCTTACCCTGCTCAAGTATGTGCCGATAATGTTTCCGCATCCCATAAACAGTAAACTGGTTCCAGATCAAAAATGCGGGATATAAAATACACACTGTGCTGAGAAAATCATGAAAAAAACCCGCCTGGCCGGGGAAAAACAGGTGATTCACTTTATTGGCAAATACCATCCAGATAAGCGCCATTGCCGCGCCAGCCCAGAATTCACTATGGGTGGTCATTGCACGCAATGCTGCTTTATAGTTCTTACTTCTCCGGGCCGCAGTGAGGTCAGCCAGTTCGGGGATGCTTTTTCGGGTCCAGTACATTTTCATGGTTTGTCCTGTCCATTTGTGCCACGCAACGGCAATTAAAATAGACCTGCGGTTATATTGACTCTGTTACCTGACGCGCCTATTTTAAACGGACTCCAGCTTAACGTCACCCTTAAAAATTTCTTTTTCAGAAACTACTTACGGTCTGCGATCCTGACGTGAGCAAAACAACATTTAAGTAAAATTTTATAGAGGGATGCGCGATGGAATGCCTTAAAAAAGTGGTAGCGGGAAGTCTTTTATTAATGAGTTTTAATATTTTTGCCGCAACGAATAACGCCCCGAATACAGAGACGCTTCGCTATTATGAGGATATCGTTCATTCGTTACCTGAACTTGAACCTGTAACATGGACCGCCGCTGCTGAAAAATACAAGCTTCTCGTTTTCATCGATAACCAGTGTATATATTGTACTCAGGTTGTTAAGAATGTTAAAAAATATAACGATGCCGGTCTGACAATGTCATTTATTACCGTTGCGCCATCTTCAATACGTGACAGCGTTATTGAAGACATGGGCAGAGTCTGGTGCTCAGCAGATCGCAAGAAAAGTCTGCAAAACGCGATGGCTGGATTTCTGCCGGATAACGACGCATCAGAGGCTTGTACAAATAAGATCGTTAAACAATCCGCTCTGGCCGATCGCCTGGGCGTAACGGCAACGCCAGTGATGGTCGTCATCGATAAATCTGTTCATCCCTTTATCGGCAGCGTCCCGCCAGCGCAGATCCTTTCTGAACTGCAATAAGCATCCCTGCTGCGTCTTTCAGTTCTGTTCCGACACCAGGATCGCCATGGTGTCTGGCTCCAGCGCGCAGAAGACGTGCTCCTCATCCGCCGGGTAGGAAATATAATCCCCTGCCCCAAGCTCCACGGGCGACGACGTCAGGCCGACCCGCGCTCGCCCCTGAGTCACAATAATATGCTCAACGGATCCAGGCGGGTGCGGCATCGACAGACGCTCCGATCCCGGCTGGGTGATCAGCAGATAGATATCCCGCCGCGCACCGGGTGGACAGGTCGCCAGTAAAATCGCCTTATAGTCAGCAAGCTCTGCGGTCACCGTCGGGCCATCACCGCAAAGTATTACCTGCATCTTGTTGGTTTCAGGCTCCATAAGTCGGGCAAACGGGATATTCAGCGCCACACACAACGCCCATAAGGTCTCGAGACTGGGATTACCACTGCCTGATTCCAGCTGCGACAGGGTGGATTTCGCAACACCGGCCCGACGCGCCACTTCTGCCAGTGACAGCCCCGCGCGCTGGCGCTCTCTTGTTAAACCTTTTGCGATCAGATCTATCGGTTGATTCATTATTTCGCCTGCATCGTATTTTATATCGAACGATCGTTCGACTTGAAAAACGCTTTTCATGCGTTCATTATAATGAACATCTGTACTTTATGAGAAGATAGAATGAGTAATAAACCGGTTGCTTTACCCCCAGATGCGATAAAAAGCATTGTGTTAATTTGCCTCGCTGACAGCCTGGTGGGCCTGTCATACGGATCCCTTGCCATCTCGGAAGGCTTTCCGCTATGGGTGCCACTCTCTTTATCATTGCTGGTGCTGGCCGGTGCCTCTGAGTTTATGTTCATTGGCATCGTTGCGGGCGGCGGCAGCCCGTTAACCGCCGCCGCTGCTGGCCTGCTGGTTAACCTGCGGCATTTCCCTTTTGGTATCGCGGTTAAGGATCTGGCCGGTCGCCAGCATCTGAGCTGGCTGGGCTGTCACATCATGAATGATGAAAGCGTGGTGGTCGGTATTTCGCAGGAAAACATCGTGCAGCGCCGTGCGGCCTACTGGTCCTGTGGACTGGGTATCGCATTCTGCTGGCCGGTAAGCGTACTGGCCGGGGCCTGGCTGGGGCATTTCATCCCGGACACCCAGGCCATGGGGCTCGACGCCGTGTTTCCGGCGATTTTAATTGCGCTGATATTCCCGGCCTTGCAGAAAAGGCGCGTGGCGATCCCGGCCTCTGTTGGCGCGGCGGTAGGCCTGATTACGGTACCTTTTTTGCCGACGGGTATGCCGGTTCTCTGTGCGATGGCGGGCATGCTGGCATGGCGGGGGGATAAATAATGCAATCGACACTGATCCCCCTTGGCATCGCGGTCCTGGCGCTGGGAACGTATCTGATCCGTTTTGCAGGATTCCGGCTGGGCAACCGACTGGCGCTTTCCGAACGAACACAAACGTTATTATCCGATGCCGCGATCCTGTTGTTACTGGCTGTGGCTGCTATCAGCACCCTCTATGAGGCGCAGGCGTTTGCCGGCGTGGCGCGGGTATCCGGCGTGCTGTTTGCGGTATTCCTGTGCTGGCGAAAAGCGCCGCTGGTATTCACCATCATTGGCGCGGCCGTGATGACGGCAGCCCTGCGATATATCGGCATTGCCTGAAGCACGGGGATGCTGATTCCTCTGAATCTGCCGCGCCTGCGCCTGAAGGCGAAATGCGTGGCATATAATTCATCTTGAAATCATTCATAATGAATCAATGAGGAAGACTTATGAGCAGTGAAAAAAGTAAACAGCCACAAATTGATCATGCTGAAGATAATGCCTTTTTCCCTTCAGAATATTCTCTGGGCGAGTTTACCAGCCCCGTCTCCGATTTGAGTGATGCCGATTATCCCCGTCGTCATAACGGCGGCAAAAAGATCCTGGTGATTGCCGCCGATGAACGTTATCTGAAAACGGATACCGGCGCATTGTTCTCAACCGGTAATCATCCGGTTGAAACCCTGGTGCCGCTCTATCATCTGCACACCGCCGGATTTGAATTTGATGTGGCGACCGTCTCCGGGCAGATGGCAAAATTTGAATACTGGGCAATGCCACGCCAGGATCCGCGAATTATGCCCTTCTTCAGGGAGTATCAGTCAAAATTCCAGTCACCGGAAAAACTCTCTGACGTGGTTAAGGGGCTCAACGGCGACAGTGACTATGCGGCGGTGTTTATTCCGGGCGGTCACGGTGCGTTGATTGGCCTGCCCGAGAGCGATGCCGTGGCGGATACGCTGCGTTGGGCGATTCATCACGATCGCTTTGTGATTTCCCTCTGCCATGGCCCGGCAGCTTTCCTGTCACTGCGTAATGGTGAGAATCCGCTTAAAGGTTATTCCATCTGCGCCTTCCCGGATGCCACTGATAAACAAACACCGGAGATGGGATATATGCCCGGCCATCTGACCTGGTATTTTGGCGAGGAGTTAAAAGCGATGGGGATGACGATCATCAATGATGATATTGATGGCAGCGTGAACAAGGATCGTTATCTGCTGACAGGCGACAGTCCGTTCGCGGCTAATGCGCTGGGCCAGCTGGCGGCAAAAGAATTGCTCGCAGTTTACGGATAATAACCCCAGGGCATTCCAGGAGTCTGCGCCTTCTGGGATGCCTGCAAAAAAAATGGTATGGTAGCCGGGTTAACCATCTGAGAACTCACATCGAATGGCCGCTGAAACGCAATTAAATCCAACCCAGCCTGTAAATCAGCAAATCTACCGCATTCTTCGCCGGGATATTGTGCATTGCCTGATCGCCCCCGGCACGCCGCTGTCTGAAAAAGACGTGTCGGTGCGTTTTGACGTCTCCCGGCAACCGGTGCGCGAAGCCTTTATTAAGCTGGCGGAAAACGGACTGATCCAGATCCGCCCGCAACGTGGCAGCTATGTGAATAAAATTTCCATGCAGCAGGTGCGCAACGGCTGTTTTGTACGTCAGGCTATTGAATGCGCCGTCGCCCGCCGGGCGGCGACGCTGATTAATGACAGCCAGAGCTATCAGCTTGAGCAGAATCTGCATCAGCAACGCATTGCCATTGACCGTAAGCAACTCAACGATTTCTTTCAGCTTGACGACGAGTTTCATCAGAAACTGGCGCAGATTGCCGATTGCCAGCTGGCCTGGGACACTATCGAAAACATCAAAGCGACCATGGATCGGGTGCGCTACATGAGCCTTGATCACGTGTCGCCACCAGAAAAACTGCTCAGTCAGCATCAGGATATTTTTGCCGCGCTCGAGAAAAAGGATGTGGACGGCGTGGATCAGGCGATGACGCGTCATTTGCAGGAGATCGGCGAAACCGTGCAGCTGATCCGTCAGGAAAACCGCGACTGGTTTACGGAAGAGTAAAGCGTGACGTGATGCCCGGCGGCGCGTCGCTTGCCGGGCCTACAAAGGCATGTTAGCGAAAAAATCATAGTAAGTAGGCCGGGTAAGGCGCAGCCGTCACCCGGCATGTTAGCGATAAAATCATAGCAAGTAGGCCGGGTAAGGCGCAGCCGCCACCCGGCATGTTAGCGATAAAATCATAGTAAGTAGGCCGGGTAAGGCGCAGCCGCCACCCGGCTTTTTACGTTATGCCACGTACTGCGCCACCGTTGCTTTCGCGCCCTGGCGTTGCAATAACTGATACGCCCGGTTCACCTCGCTGACAAACGCCTTTTCATGCGGCAGTTCGTTGCCGAAAATCGCCTCAATGCCCAGCAGCGCCTTAACCCGTGCTTCCCCTTCTGCACTGCTGTTTACCGCCTGCTGGATCATCCCCAGCAACGGATCGCACACCTCAATTGGCTGCCCCTGCTCGTCCACTCCGCCGACATAACGCATCCAGCCCGCGACGCCCAATGCAAGAAAACGGAAATCACTGTGATGCACCAGATGCCAGCGCACGGAGTCCAGCATACGCTGCGGCAGTTTCTGGCTGCCGTCCATGGCGATCTGCCAGGTGCGGTGACGCAGCGCGGGGTTACTGTAACGGGCGATCAGCATATCGGCATAATGCGCCAGATCCACGCCCTTGACGCTCAGGGTCGGTGCCTGCTCCTGCAACATCAGCGCATGTGCGGCACGGCGATAGTTCTCGTCATCCATACACTCGTTGATGTGCTGATAGCCCGCCAGATAACCCAGATACGCCAGGAATGAGTGGCTGCCGTTCAGCATGCGCAGCTTCATTTCTTCGAATGGCAGCACATCGGCCACCAGCTCGGCCCCGGCTTTTTCCCACGCCGGACGCCCGGCCACAAAGTTATCTTCCACCACCCACTGACGGAACGGCTCGCACGCCACGCCAGCCGGATCGCGCACGCCAGTGAGCTGCTCGATTTTATCCAGCGTTTCAGCGGTCACCGCCGGGACAATGCGGTCCACCATGGTGGACGGGAAGGTCACGTTCGCCTCGATCCAGTCGGCAAGATCGGCATCCAGCGCGCGGGCATAGGCAGTGATCACATTGCGCATCACATGCCCATTTTCCGGCATATTGTCGCATGACATCACGGTGAAAGCCTGAAGCCCGGCCGCCCGGCGGCGTGCCAGCGCTTCGACAATGACGCCTGGCGCCGATTTCGGCTGCCGGGGATTTTGCAGGTCCGCAACGATGAACGGGTGATCGAGCATCAGTTGTCCGGTCGCCGGAGAATGGCAGTAGCCTTTCTCGGTGATGGTCAGGGAGACGATTGCCACCTGTGGCTCACACATTGCCGCCAGCACGGTTTCCAGACCATCAACCTGTGCATGCAGCGCGCGTTTTACCACGCCAACGACCCGGGAAGTCCACGCCTCGGCGGACATTTCCGCCACCGTATAAAGCTGATCCTGGGCGTTCAAATCGGCGATCTGCTGTTCGCCGCCAATCAGATTCACTTCGCAGTAGCCCCAGTCGCTATTGTGTTCTGCGGCCAGAATATCGGTATACACCGCCTGATGCGCGCGATGGAAAGCGCCAAAACCCAGGTGCACAATGCGCGGCACCAGCGCGTTACGATCGTAAACCGGTAAAGTGGCTTTCGCGTTTAACAGTCTGTTTTCCATGATGAGACTCGTCTTATTAAATGAAACACTGGTCCATAAGATGACGGATGCCGGGTAGCGGTATGTTGACCTGAAACAGGATTTGCTGACTACACCAACTAGAATGGTAACTAAATGTATCAAAATGCAGACGCCTTATTCATTCAGCGCCTGCATGGGTATGCGCGGTTTATTCAGACCGGATGACGGGCACCCGCCACCTTCTGCTGCGCCGTCTTTTCTGCCGCATCTTCACGCAGGCTCAGGTCACGGTCGCGTACTTCCGGCATCAGGATGGCGGAAACCAGACCAATCACCGAGTAGACGATCATCATCGCCACAATCGGCCACCAGGAGCCGGTCATATTGCAGAAGATGCCCGCCAGCACCGGGCCAAAGCCCACCGCGACCAGACCGCCCGCTTCTTTGGAGATCGCCATTCGGGTAAAGCGGTTCCGCGAGCCGAACATCTCAGCCATGGTGATATTTTCAAGGGCGAACAGACCGAGCACCGCGAAATTATGAATAACGATAATCGACGCCATGATCACCCCCGGCGTGTAGCTGGTGTCGACGATAATCGAAATCATCGGGTACGCCAGCACAATCGCGGAGATGTTAAGCAGGATATAAGGCACCCGGCGGCCAATTTTATCCGACAGCCAGCCCAGCAGCGGGATAGTGATAAAGCCCAGAATTGAGCTGATCATCAGCGCGTCCGTGGGGATGCTTTTGTTAAACAGCAGGGTTTGTACCAGATAACCGGCAAGGAACGTCTGGATCAACCCGGAGTTCCCCGCCTGACCGAAGCGCAGGCCGGTCGCAAGCCAGAAGGTTTTGCTGCGAAACATCGCCCCCAGCGTGGTTTCGGAAGCCTGCACCTGGGCGGGAGTGGTGTCGCCGTCGTTGACCTGCTCAAACACCGGGCTTTCTTTCAGGTTCAGGCGCAGCCAGATGGCGAAAATCATCACCACAACGCTGGCGAGGAACGGGATACGCCAGCCCCAGGCAACCAGCTCTTCACGATCCAGCACGAAGAACATAAAAGCCCAGATCGCGGTGGCGCTCAGCGTGCCGCAGTTGGTGCCCATCGCCACCAGCGAGGAGATGATCCCGCGTTTGCCCTTCGGCGCGTACTCCGCCAGCATCGTGCCCGCGCCGGAGATTTCCGCCCCGGCCCCAAGCCCCTGAATAATACGCAGGGTCACCAGCAGAACCGGCGCGAAAATACCAATCTGCGCGTAGGTCGGCAGTACGCCGATAAGCGTGGTGCAGATCCCCATCATGGTGATGGTGATAAACAGCACTTTTTTCCGGCCGATACGGTCGCCCATTTTGCCGAAGAAAAAGGCGCCGACAATACGCGCCACATAGCCTGCGCCATAGGTTCCCATCGCGAGGATCAGCGCCATCGCCGCCGACTGTTCCGGGAAGAATATTTCATGGAATACCAGCGCCGCGCCAAGGGAGTAAAGCTGGAAATCCATAAATTCGAGCGCGGTACCCAGCCAGCCAGAAACGGCGGCTTTCACCAGGTCGGACGTCGTTCTTTCATTATTTACTTGGGTCATAATGGCTATCTCTGAAAAGGTAAGATGCGTACCACTCACTCGCATTTATTGTTGTTATTGCGGGAACGTCAGTAAGACTTTGCAGCATTGCCGCTGGTCTTTTTCAAACAGTTCGATGGCGTCGTTAACGTGCTGATAATCAAAGGTGTGGGTAACGAGTTTGTCAGGATCGATAAGCCCCCTGCGCATCCAGTCGATCACCACCGGGAATTTGTGCGCATTCAGGCGCGATGAAAATATCGACAGCTCTTTGCCGGTAATGCCCTGCTGCACGATGTGCGAAGGGTCGCTGGAAAAGCCCATCATCACGATGCGCGCCGCGGGTGACGCGAGGTCGATGGCTTCCTGCAAAATCGACGGATGGCAGGCGGCGTCGATAATAATGGTCGGCTTGATCCCCTGCGCCGTCAGCGCGTCCTGCAACGAGACGTTGCCGTTGTTGATCACCAAATCTGCGCCGCTGCGTTTCGCCATCGCCAGCCGTTCTTCAATGCGATCGGTGACAATAACCTGCCTCACCCCGTAAACGCCCTTCAGCGCCTGCACGGTGGTCAGCCCCATCGGGCCTGCGCCGTAAATCAGCGCGATATCATTCTCGCCGGGAGTGATCTGCCCGGTGACGTTCGCCGCAATAGTGAACGGCTCGACCATCACCGCCTGTTTATCGGGGATGGTATCCGGGATGGCCCAGGCGTTTTTTGCAGGCACCACGGCATATTCACTAAAACCACCGTCACGGTGTACGCCCAGCACCACCAGCGAAGTACAGACGTTAGGCTTGCCCACCGAACACGGATAGCAGTGTCCGCAACTGATCACCGGATCAACCGACACGCGCTCGCCCAGTCGCCCGGCATCAATCCCCTCGCCCACGGCGTCAATAACGCCGAAGAATTCATGACCAATCACCCGCGGGTATTTCGCAAAAGGATTGTGCCCGCGATAAATATGGCTGTCGGAGCCGCAAATACCGGCCAGCTTTATTTTGACGCGAACGTCTCCGGCCCCGGGTACAGACAGCGGACGTTCCTCAATCAGTAATTGATTGGGTGTTTCAATAACGATACTTTTCATCATCACTCCTCATCACCAGTTCCACAGCGTGCCGTCTTCCAGCCGCGCGACAGGCAAATAAGCGGGATCGTAGGGATATTTCGCCGCCAGCTTTTCATCAAATTCGATACCGAGGCCCGGCTTATCCCCCGGATGCATATAGCCGTTATCAAACGTCCAGTTATGCGGGAAGACTTCCAGCATTTGCTCCGAATATCCCATATATTCCTGCACGCCAAAGTTCGGCACCCATAAATCGAAATGCAGCGCGGCGGCGTGGCAAATGGGCGACAGATCCGACGGGCCGTGAGAGCCGGTGCGCACCTGATACAGCGAGGCAAAATCGGCAATGCGACGCATACCGGTGATGCCACCCGCATGTGTGATGGTGGTGCGGATATAGTCGATCAGCTGCTCTTCAATCAGCTGTTTGCAATCCCAGATACTGTTAAACACTTCTCCGACGGCAATGGGCGTAACGGTATGCTGGCGGATCAGGCGGAAGCATTCCTGGTTTTCCGCGGGGGTCGGATCTTCCATCCAGAACAGACGATAATCTTCGATGCTCTTGCCAAAGCGCGCCGCTTCAATGGGCGTCAGGCGATGGTGCATGTCGTGCAGCAGATGCTCGTTAAAGCCGAATTTTTCGCGCACGGCAGCAAACAGTGACGGGGTGAAATCGAGGTATTTTTCCGTTGACCAGAGCTGTTCTTCCGGCCACTGGCCTTTGGTGGCCGGTTCGTAGGCCTGCCCCTTACCTTTCGACATGCCGTAGGTAGTCTTCATGCCCGGCACACCGCACTGGACGCGGATCGCCTTAAAGCCCATCTCTTTGTGACGGGCGTAATCTTCCAGTACATCATCCACGGAGTGACCGGTGGTATGGCAATACACCATCACCCCGTCACGGGATGCGCCGCCCAGCAACTGGTACAACGGCATACCGGCGGCTTTAGCTTTGATGTCCCACAGCGCCATGTCCACCGCCGAGATGGCTGACATGGTGACCGGGCCGCGACGCCAGTACGCGCCCTTGTAAAAGAACTGCCAGATATCTTCAATACGATGGGCATCACGCCCTTGCAGTTGTGGACAGACATGATCTTTCAGGTACGAGGCGACAGCGAGTTCACGCCCGTTGAGTGTTGCATCTCCCAGCCCGGTGATCCCGTCATCGGTGGTGATCTTCAGCGTGACAAAATTTCGCCCTGGACAGGTGACAAATACTTCAGCGCTAACAATCTTCATGGTGGTTCCTGCTTATCTTGTGGTAATGAATGAAATCTAACCACCTGCACTACTACCATACAAGTATCAAAAGCTAAATTTACGTGCTGGCTCACAAAACACGGCCTATGCACGTAGAATGACATTCCCTTCACTTTTGAATAATCGGGATAACCGCGATGCGCCATGCTGATGAACTGCGCCGCCTGCTGTTACAGGATGCGATGCGAATGGAAGCCCTCACAACCGTGGCGGCGCTGGGCGTGGAGGATTGCTGGCTGGGGGCCGGACTGGTGCGCGATGCGGTATGGGATCACCTCCACCACCTCCCCCCGCAACTGCCCGCTGGCGATGTGGATGTGGTGTGGTTCGATGCCCGTCAAAGCGATGAAGACGTTGATAATGGTATGGAACAGCGCCTGCGGGTGATGAGCCCGCGCTTTGACTGGTCGGTAAAAAACCAGGCGCGGATGCATGGGCGTAATCATGACGCAGCTTATCACAGCGTCGAAGACGCCCTGCGCTACTGGCCGGAAACGGCCACGGCCGTGGCGGTCCGGTTACGCGGCCCGGGGCAGATGGACATCATTGCCCCCTTTGGCCTGGAGGATCTTTTCACCTTATGCCTGCGCCCCACGCCGCGTTTTCAGTACGAGAAACGGCACATTTTTGATGAGCGGATCAGGCGCAAGCGCTGGCTGGCACGTTATCCAAAGCTCGTGCTGCAGGCGGATTAACCGGCACGGCCCCATCCGGCGACGATAATCAGCATCCCGCACAGCGCTACCGCCGCCCCCAGCCAGTCATACACGCTGAGTTTTACGCCATCCACCACCCGCAGCCAGATTAGCGCAGTGAATACATAGACGCCGCCGTAAGCCGCATAGACCCGCCCGCTGGCCGCCGGATGCAGCGTTAACAGCCAGACAAACAGGCACAGCGACAGCGCCGCCGGCAACAGCAGCAGAGCGCTACCGCCGCGTTTCAGCCATAACCAGGGCAGAAAGCAGCCAATGATTTCACAGAGCGCGGTGATGAAAAAAAGCAGTGAGGTCTTAAGCATACGGGGTTGTCGGTGTCGGTTTGTTTAAGAAAGTTACGGCATCATACCGGGTGTCGCAGGCGAAACGCCAGGTGCCGTCAATTCTCCTGCGGCATAACCCCTCGCGCCGGTATGTCACCGGCGGACGATGGTGTAGAATACAAGCAATATGTCCCTGCAACAGTAAAAAAGGAATTCCTGATGAAAATCTCCCTTGGTAAACGCCTGTGCCTGACGGCGATGCTGACGCTGGGCGCGGTAATGATTACCCCCGGCGCGCTGGCTGAAACCAGCAAACTGATCATTGAATCCGGCGACAGCGCCCAAAGCCGACAGCAGGCTGCAATGGAAAAAGAGCAGTGGAATGACACCCGCTCGCTGCGTAATAAAGTGAATAAGCGCGTGGAAAAAGAGTGGGACAAAGACGATGCCGCTTTTGATGCCCGTGATAAGTGCCAGCAGAGCGCCAATCTTAATGCGTACTGGGAAAATAACACCCTGCGCTGTCTTGACCGTCGTACCGGCCGCGTGGTCGCGCCGTAAGTTTTTGTCATAAGGATTTGACTATGAATGAGATTAACGGCGTGAAACTGCGCCCACTTGAACGTGAAGATTTGCGTTATGTTCATCAAATGGATAACAACGCCAGCGTCATGCGCTACTGGTTTGAAGAGCCGTATGAGGCGTTTGTCGAGCTGTCCGATCTGTATGACAAACATATCCACGATCAGAGCGAACGCCGTTTTGTCGTGGAGTGTAACGGTGAAAGAGTGGGCCTGGTGGAGCTGGTGGAGATTAACCACGTTCACCGCCGTGCGGAGTTTCAGATCATTATTTCCCCGGAGCATCAGGGTAAAGGGCTGGCCACCAAAGCGGCGAAGCTCGCCATGGATTACGGCTTTACGGTTTTAAACCTCTATAAGCTGTATCTCATCGTCGATAAAGAGAATGAAAAAGCCATTCATATTTATCGCAAGCTGGGCTTTAAGGTGGAAGGTGAGCTGATCCATGAGTTCTTTATTAATGGCGAATACCGCAATACCATCCGCATGTGTATTTTCCAGCAACAGTATCTTGACGATCATAAAGCACCCGGCAAGACACTGTTAAAGCCTACTGCTCAGTAGGCGGCGACATTAATAGTAAGCGATCGTATTTTTGATACTGAATTTGCGCTCGACCGCTGGCGTGACGCTTTCATCGACGATCAGCAGCGTGCAGCTGACCGGATTATCGTGGCGGTCGTAGTCGCAAGTTTGCTTCACATGGCCAAGCGGCTTGTCGTTAAGCACGCTGACGGCGGTATAGTCGAGTTTTTTACGCTTATCCGCTGACGGCGTGGAATCCACCTGTAAGTGCATCTCTTTCGAGGTGGTGGATTTGCCAAGCGGATAACCTTCGGCGTCGTAGCGATAATCCACCTGTAAATCCTTGCCGCGCGCGGTCACCACAAAGCCTTTATCATCCGTATCCCAGGTCACGCCCGCGGCCGGGAACGCGGCCAACTGGCACTTACCCTGGAGACGCAGGCGTTTTTCATTGGTTTGTGCATCAATATAATAATTCGCATCCAGCACCAGCGAGACACCGGTATTATTTTCGATGTCGTGTAGCTCCAGTGAATCAAAACACCCTTCTGCCGACAGCGTGCCGGTCACGCGTTTCGCCACTTCCCCTTTATCATTCAGCAGCGTCTGGCTGAAATCCTTTACCGGCCCGCGAAGGGGATCAAAATCAAATTCGTTCGAAAAGCTCGCCATCTCCGGCGTAAAAGAGACCGGGCCCTGCGCATTATCACAACCGACGAGCGCTACCGTTAGCGCAGCCAGAATGATTGTTTTTTTCATGGTGATTACCAGAGGTGCAAAATATTCAACCATAGTAGCAAATACAGCGATTTATCGCCTCACCCGTCTCGCTTGTTATGCGGAAGGTTCTGAGATTTGCCCCGGCGCCCCTGCTTGTCGCGCAGGCTGCTAAACTGTAGATAAATTCATGAGATAAGGGATCGTTTATGAAAGCTTCTTACTGGTTATGCGCAGGTTTATTGATGGCAGCGGGACCGGCTCTGGCCGCGCCAGAGTCCTGCGAAAAAGTGAAAAGCGATATTTCCCAGCGCATCGTCAATAATGGCGTCCCGGAGTCGGGTTTTTCGCTGGATATTGTGCCGGGCGATCAGGCGGATAAACCTGATGCGCAGGTGGTGGGCCATTGCGCGAATGATACCTGGAAGATCCTCTATACCCGCACCAGTGGTGCCAGCCCGTCAACCTCAGACGGCGCACGCACTGAACCGCAATAACCCTTCTCCCCCTGTCTTTACAGGGGGAATTTCCCAAACCTTGACCTCAGATAATACCTTTCTACTCCCTTATTAGTACCCTCCCTGAGCCTGATACTACTTTCAGCAAATAATGATTTTCATTATAAAAACAGGGAGTGAGCGATGTCCGATGTCGATAATTCCGGCGGTATAAGCCGGCGTACCCTCGTAAAATCCACGGCTGCTGGCGCGCTGGTCATGGCGGCGGGTGGTCTTTCTTTACCTTTTGGTCTGCGTCGTGCGGCGGCGGCCGTGCAGCAGGCGGTGAAACCGGGCGCGGAGAAAACCGTCTGGGGTGCCTGCTCGGTGAACTGCGGCAGCCGTTGTGCGCTGCGCCTGCATGTGCAGGATGATGAAGTGACCTGGGTGGAAACCGATAATACCGGCGACGATACCTATGGCGACCATCAGGTACGCGCCTGCCTGCGTGGGCGCTCTATCCGGCGGCGTATTAATCATCCTGACCGACTTAATTATCCGATGAAGCGCGTGGGTAAACGTGGCGAAGGGAAATTTGAACGTATTTCCTGGGACGAGGCATTAGACACCATTGCGAACAATCTTAAGGGCGTGGTGGAAAAATACGGCAACGAGGCGGTGTATATTAATTATTCCTCCGGCATTGTCGGCGGAAATATCACCCGCTCCTCACCTTCCGCCTCGCTGGTCGCGCGACTGATGAACTGCTACGGCGGCTTTCTCGGGCAGTACGGCACCTACAGCACCGCGCAGATCGCCCGCGCCATGCCCTTCACCTATGGCAGTAACGAAGGTAACAGCACCTCGGACATCGAAAACACCAAGCTGGTCGTGATGTTCGGCAACAACCCCGCCGAAACCCGCATGAGCGGCGGTGGCATCACGTATTTTCTTGAACAGGCCCGGGATCGTTCGAATGCCCGCATGATCGTTATCGATCCGCGTTATACCGATACCGCCGCCGGACGTGAAGACGAGTGGATCCCGATCCGCCCTGGCACTGACGCAGCGCTGGTGGCGGGCATCGCCCATGTGCTGATCAGCGAAAACCTCGTCGACCAGGCGTTCCTCGATAACTATTGCGTCGGCTACGATGAAACCACGCTGCCGGAAGGCGCACCCGCTAACGGGCATTATAAGGCGTATATTCTGGGCGATGGCGATGATGGCATTGCGAAAACCCCACAGTGGGCGGCGACCATTACCGGTATTCCTGCCGATCGCATTATCAAACTGGCGCGGGAAATCGGCACCGCGAAACCGGCGTATATCTGCCAGGGCTGGGGACCGCAGCGACAGGCCAATGGTGAGCAGACCGCGCGTGCCATCGCCATGCTGCCGATCCTTACCGGCAACGTTGGCATCAACGGCGGCAACAGTGGCGCGCGTGAGTCCACTTACACCATCACCATTGAACGCATGCCGATCCCCGATAACCCGGTTAAAACGAAAATCTCCTGTTTTACGTGGACCGATGCTATTGCCCGTGGGCCGGAGATGACCGCCACCCGCGATGGCGTACAGGGTAAAGAAAAACTCGACGTGCCAGTCAAGTTCATCTGGAACTACGCCGGGAATACGATCATTAATCAGCACTCGGACATCAACAAAACCCACGATATTTTGCAGGATGAATCGAAATGCGAAACCATTGTGGTAATTGAGAATTTCATGACCTCGTCGGCAAAATACGCCGATATTCTGCTGCCGGACCTGATGACCGTCGAACAGGAAGACATTATTCCCAACGACTACGCCGGAAACATGGGTTATCTGATTTTCATTCAGCCCGCCACCACCGCTAAATTCGAGCGTAAGCCGATTTACTGGATCTTAAGCGAAGTGGCGAAACGCTTAGGGCCGCAGGTCTACGAGCGCTTTACCGAAGGGCGTAGCCAGCAAGCGTGGCTGCAATATCTGTATGCGAAAATGCGGGCGAAAGATCCGCTACTGCCGACGTATGACGAGCTGAAAGCGATGGGCATTTATAAGCGTAAAGATCCGCAGGGTCATTACGTTGCCTATAAAGCATTCCGTGACGATCCGCAGGCGAATCCACTGAAAACCCCTTCCGGCAAAATTGAAATCTACTCCGCGCAGCTGTCGCAGATCGCCGCCGACTGGCAGCTGGAAAGCGATGAGGTGATAAGTCCCCTGCCGGTGTATGCCGCCACTTTTGAAGGCTGGGATTCGCCCGATCGTAAAGCATTCCCGTTGCAGCTGTTTGGTTTCCACTACAAAGCCCGTACCCACTCCACCTACGGCAACGTCGATGTATTGCAGGCCGCCTGCCGTCAGGAAGTGTGGCTGAACCCCATCGACGCCGCACAGCGTGGCATTGTCAGCGGCGACAGGGTGCGGGTGTTTAACGCCCGCGGTGAAGTGCGCATTGCCGCGAAAGTGACGCCGCGCATCATGCCGGGCGTCAGCGCCATGGGCCAGGGCGCGTGGCATCAGGCCAGTATGACGGGTGACCGCATCGATCACGGTGCCTGTATTAATACGCTTACCACGCACCGTCCTTCTCCGCTGGCGAAGGGAAATCCGCAGCACACCAACCTGGTGGAAATCGAGAAGGTTTAAGGAGTAACCCATGACAACTCAGTACGGCTTTTATATTGATTCCAGCCGCTGCACCGGGTGCAAAACCTGCGAGCTGGCCTGCAAAGATTACAAAGATCTGACCCCGGAC
>Ga0182006_1000527_pt1 | contig 29014 bp, 34 predicted proteins | sample Sormic07211104_1_FD_123022 | JGI IMG/M metagenome (GOLD analysis project Ga0182006, IMG submission 123022) | Rhizosphere microbial communities from Sorghum bicolor, Mead, Nebraska, USA - 072115-104_1 MetaG | ecosystem: Host-associated > Plants > Roots > Rhizosphere | place: USA: Nebraska...
ATGCCGACCCGGCCATGGCACGCTACGCCCAGAGTTACCTCGACTCGCTGCTCAACCACGAAGGCCCGTCGATACTGTTCGAGGTGCGCAAAGCCATCTACCTGCTGCTGCCGATGGGACGCGCCACCATCGAGCAGATCGCCCAGACCCAGGGCATGAATGTCCGGACTCTGCAGCGCCGCCTCAAAGACGACGGCTGCGCCTTCAACGACCTGATCAACGACGTGCGCCGCGACCTGGTGCTGCGCTACCTGGACAATCCGAATTACTCGCTGGGCCGGATCGCCGACATGCTCGGCTACTCCATGGCGAGCTCCTTCACACGCTGGTTCATCACCCAGTTCGGCATGCCGCCCGCTACATGGCGCAGCGCACAAAAACACACCGTCAAGTCACCGACTGCCCCAACCACCCTGCCCGCACCGCAAAAAACCTGAGCCAAAAAAAACGGCGACTGCTGGCACAGTCGCCGTAAAAGAACCGGTATCAGTGACACCGGCCGAGAGTCCTGTGGCGAGGGAGCTTGCTCCCTCGCCACAGGATTTTGTGTGCCTACAGCCCCCAGCGCAGCAACAGCAACACCAGCACGACCAGGAACACCGTCTCCCCCACCATCAGCAGAATGGGTTTGATACCGACCGCCGCCAGCTCCTTGAGCTGAGTCTTCATACCCAGGGCGCTGATGGAAACCACCAGGCACCAGCGCGACAGTTCATTGACCGAACCTTGCACCACCGGGGCGATCCAGCCGGTGCTGTTGATACAGGCCAACAGCAGAAAACCGACGGCGAACCACGGTAGCAGCGGTGGTCGCTTGCCGGTCGGATCGGCACCCTGCATGCGCGTGACCATCGCCGCACAAACGATCACCGGCAGCAGCATCGCCACCCGCATCAACTTGACCACCGTGGCGGTATCGCCAGTTTCGGTCGACAGGCTGTAACCAGCGCCGACGACCTGGGCGACATCGTGGATGGTCGCCCCCAGGAACACCCCCGCCACTTGCGGCGACAACGACAGCCAATTGGCAATCATCGGGTACACGATCATTGCCAGGGTCGACAGCGCCGACACCCCGATCACCGTGAACAACGTCGCACGTTCTTTCTGTGGATGATTGGGCAACGCCGCCGCCAGCGCCAACGCCGCCGAGGCACCACAAATCGCAGTGGCCCCGCCGGTGAGCATGCCGAACAAGCGCTGAAACCCCATCGCCTTGGCCGCGATCACCGAGACGCCGATCGTCACCACCACCAGAATCACCACCAGCGCCACAGGCTTCCAGCCCAGCGCGGCAATCTGCTCAAGGGTGATGCGCATGCCGAGCAAGGCCACGCCAATGCGCAACACAGTGCGTGCAGTGAATTCGATACCAGCCTTGCAGGCACCCTCACTGGCCAGGAAGTTCAGCGCCATGCCCAACAGCAAGGCAAACAGCATCACCGGCGCACCGTAGTGCTCGGACAAAAAGGACGCGGCGGCCGCCACGATCAAGCTGACGATAAAGCCTGGCGCCAATTCGCGCGTTCGGCTGTGGATACGGGTAAGCGCGATAGCGTTCATGGTGCGGGCTCCTCGCAAGCGATGACGATGAATGCCTGGCCGTCAATTGTCTCGACCGGATAGTTGGCAACTTTGACCTGGGTTGAATTGAGCAAGTAACCGCTGCGCAGATCGAAGCGCAGGCCATGGGCGCAGCACTGGATCACCCGCCCCTCAAGGCGCCCGCCACACAACGAGGCGCCCTGGTGCGGGCAACTGTCGTCAATGGCGAACAGGTCTCCTTCGATGTTGAATAACGCCAGGCTTTTACCATCGCATTCGAACAGCGCACGACCGCCTGCCGGCGGGAGTTTTCCAGCGGGCACGGGGATTCGAAGACTCATGCCGATTGCCGCGCACGATGACTGTCGAGCAAGGCTTCGCACATGGCGTCAAATAGCGCCTCGGCAGGCTGAGCGCCCACCACTGTCAGGCGACCATCGAACTGAAAACTGGGCACGCCGCTGGCGGCTCCCGCCTCGTTGCCAATGTAAGGATCGCCGTCGCCTTGCAGGCAGGGGGCCATGGCATCAGGGTCGAAACCACACGACCGGGCGATGGCAAGCAAGGTCTCCTGGCAGCCCAGATCCTCACCGCTCTCTGATCCCTGGAGCTGGAAGTAAGCAGCGAACAAACGCTCAAGCAAAACATCGCATTGGGCGCTATTGCCCAGCACCCTCGCATGCTCCAGCAAGCGATGGGCGTCGGCGGTATTGGGCATGCGGACGATACGACTCAAATCGATGGGCACGCCCACCGCCATCGCAGCCTGCTGCACCTGGGCCAGGCGCATCGCTACGGCTTTAAGACTGCCCAGGCGCTTGAGGTAAAAATCGACAAAGGGTTCACCCTGTGCCGGCAGCTGCGGCAGCAATTGCACCCCGTGCCACACCGTGGTGATTTCCACGCCGGGTTGCCGGACACGCAGCAGGTCTTGCGCGCGCGCAAGTTGGCGCTTGCCGATCAGGCACCAGGGGCAGATGAAATCGAAAAACACATCAATACGTAAACGACCACTCACAACTTCACCTCTAACACCGCTTTGCCAATCGAATCGTGGACTTGCTCGCCCTGAAGCCGGGCCATGTCCTTGTGGTAATGACACTTGGCGTAAAAGAACACGGCCGCTGCCGCGATACTGACCAGTGGCACCATTTGAAAAGCCGCCTGCAAGCCGATGAGGTCGGACACCCGGCCGGTGATGAACGGCCCAGGCGCCAGCCCCAGCATGTTGTTGGCCAAGGTCAGCGTGGCGAAGGCCGTGCCATGGACCGAGTAATGGGTCAGGTTGGCAACCATGGCTCCGCAAGGACCGGTCGTGCCGGCGGCAATCAACATCCCCAGGCAGATCAGCACCAATTGCACAGGCCCTGGCGGCAGGGCGAAGGCCGTCGACAACAGCAGACAACTGCCCAGGCAATAGGCGATGGCCAAAGCGACTTTGCGCTCCGGCGAAGGGCGACACAGTCGATCACTAAGCATGCCGCACAGGATCATCCCCGCGCCGCTGCACAGCACGATGATCGCCGCGACGCCGCCCGCCTTGTCCGTGGCCATGTCGTAATAACGATTGAGGTAGCTGGGCATCCACACGATCACGGTGCCGCCGACGAACAGTTGCAAGCCACTGCCGATGTAGGCAGCGATCACCGAGCGGCTGGAAAACAGCGTACGTAGCGGACGCTTGACCGCGGCAGCCGCCTTGTTCGCCGCCTGCGCGGCACGTTGCGGAGCAATGCGTGCTTCCTTGACGATGATCGGGTAAAGCACCGCCAGCAGCAGGCCGAACAGCGCCATGCCGGCGAACGACCAGCGCCAGCCCAGTTTGGCGGCGATGGCACCGCCCAGCGCCATGCCTAATACCGAGCCAAACATGCCGCCCGCCATGAAGGCACTGGCCAGCGTTGCACGCATGTGTTTGGGAAACACCGAAATCACCACCGCGATGCCGACGCTGCCATAGGCCGCCTCACCGACCCCCACCATGAAGCGGGCGATAAACATCTGCTGGTAGTCCTGCGCCAACGCGCAGCCCAGTGTGGCCAGGCTCCACAACAGCGCCATCAACGCCAGGCTCTTGACCCGACCGAAGCGATCCGCCAACAACGACAAGGGGAAGGTGAGCAGGCCGACCATCAGGGCGACAACGCCACTGAGCAGACCGAGCTGACCGTCGCTCAGGGCCCACTCGCCCTTGAGCATCGGGAACACCGCATTCAGTACCTGGCGCGACATGTAATCGGAAATCAGCAGGCCGAACGTCAGTGCGAAGACGATCCAGGCATACTTGCGCGCAACGCCGACGCCACTGCCGTCGTCATCGTCTGCGGCGATTGGGTGAAAGGCCATGCAGCCTCCTCAAAGCTTCGTTTTATTGTTGTTATCAAGCGTGTTGCCATGCAGCGAGCGGGAGGCGTTTAACCGCCCGCTTCGTCTGCCGATCAGTCGATCAGTCGATCAGTCGATCAGCCGCGTTGCGGCACACCCTTTTGTCCAGCCTTGCGGTTGGGGGCCATGCCATTGGCCAACAGGGTTTCTTCGATGCTTTGGTACTGCACACCGATGCGATAGATCTCGCGGGCTTCTTTACCGGTGGCGATTTCGCGACCCAGTTCATGGGCAATGCGTACGGTTTGCTCGATTTGCTGCACCGAGCTGAAACGCTTGCCCTTCTGATCAATGATCGTGTCTTCAATCCCCACGCGAGGGTGCAGCCCCATCGCCAGCGCCATGGTATTGAACGGCAGTACGTTCTTGAGCAGCGATTCAGCGGTCAGGGTGCAACCGTCCGGCGCGCGATGGATGAAGTTGAAGAAGTTGAACGGATTGGGGCCATCGAAACCGCCGCCGATGCCGATCCAGGTCAGGTTCAACGGCCCCCTGTACACGCCTTTGCGTACCAGGCGTTCAAGGGTCTCCATGGCATGCATGCCGGTCAGTTGGAAATGCGGCTGGATGCCGTTGTCCATCAGACGCTTGAGGTGTTCGGCGACCCAGGCCGGGCCTGCCGGTACGGTCATTTCGCTGTAGGCCGCCTGATAGGCAGGGTTGGCCAGGGACGTACCTTCCAGGTATTCCGGATACAGCAACTCCATGATGTTCATCTGGGTGGTGTTGATAGCCACCGTCACCTGATCCGGTTTTGGCGTCAGCTCCGCGAGCATGTGGCGCGTATCGTCAGACAGCCACTTGGCCGCTTCACCATCGCTTTCGGGTGCGAAAGAAATCGAACCACCAACCTGAATGATCATGTCCGGCACGGCTTCACGCACACCGGCGATCAACTCGTTGAACTTGGACAGACGCTTGGAACCCTTGCCGTCCAGTTCGCGCACGTGCAGGTGCAAAACCGTGGCACCCACCTCATAACAATCGACCGCTTTCTGCACCTGCTCATCCATGGTCAACGGGATGTCTTCGGGAAAGTCTTCCGGCATCCACTCGGGGCCATACGGGGCCACGGTGATGACTACCTTTTCCATGTTTTCCGGGTGCAGGGAATCGTCGAAGAATTGCATGGGTTACTCCTATTATTATGGTTGTCCACACGCCCGGATCGCGCCGGGCGGACGTGTCTGTGAGAGCGAATGCAGCTGCGGTCGATCGTTAAGTCTTGTCGCCGATGATGCCGGCGCGTTCCATCTTGCGATGGCATGGCGGGTAATCCATGACGGCGTAGTGCTGGGTACTGCGGTTGTCCCAGATGGCGACGCTGTTGGGTTTCCAACGCCAGCGCACCTGGTACTCGGGGATGTAAGCCTGGCTGATCAGGTAGCGCAGCAACTCACTGGCACCCGGGTTGGCGTCCTGGCCGAAGCGCACCCGCTCGGGGGTGTGGTAGTTGCTCAGGTGGGTAGTAAAGGCGTTGACGAACAGCACCTTTTCGCCAGTCTCCGGATGAGTACGGACCACCGGATGCTCGGCATCCGGGTACATCGCCTTGAGCGCCAGACGCTTTTCAATCGGCATCGCGGCACCGAAACTCGCTTCGATGCTGTGGCGCGCACGCAGGTCGGCGATCTTCGCCTTTACGTCATCCGGCAACCGCGCGTAGGCCTCCACCATGTTGGCCCACATGGTGTCGCCGCCAACTGGCGGGCATTCCACGCAACGCAACACACAGCCCATTGGCGGCGCTTCGCGCCAGGTCGCATCGGTGTGCCAGGCGTTCTCGTAACGGTCCATCGGCTGGTCCGGGCGCTTGTAGATGCGCACCAGCCCTGGATGATCCGGGTCACTGCCGGCCACCGGGTGATCCTCCAGTTCGCCAAAGCGCCGGGCGAAGGCCACGTGCTCGGCCCGGGTGATCTCCTGATCACGCAGGAACACCACGCGATGCGTGAGCAACTGAGCACGGATCTCGGCAAAAAGACCGTCGTCATGCACCGCATCGGCGAGGTTGACGCCCAGCAGTTCCGCGCCAATGCTGCAAGTCAACTGTTCGACTTTCATGGAAGACGACTCCCTTAAATGACGAAAATCGATGAGCCCGTGGTCTTGCGTGATTCCAGGTCACGATGGGCCTGGACGGCATCCTGCAAGGCATAGTGCTGGTTGATCTCGATCTTGATCCGGCCGCTGCCGACATGGTCGAACAACTCATTGGCCAACGCGTTTTTTTCCGCCGGGTCGGCGATGTAGTCGGCCAGGGCCGGACGGGTCATGAACAGCGAGCCTTTCATCGCCAGCAGTACCGGATCGACGGCCGGGATCGGACCGGAAGCCGTGCCGACGCACACCATCAGGCCGCGACGCTTGAGCGAATCCAGGGAACCCATGAAGGTGTTCTTGCCGACACTGTCGAACACCACGTTGACACCAACGCCGTCCGTCAACTCGCGCACACGCTGGGCGACGTCTTCATGGCTGTAATTGATCACATGGTCGCAGCCATGGGCCCGGGCGATTTCGCCCTTGACCTCGGTGGACACGGTGCCGATGACGGTCAGGCCGAGCAGCTTGGCCCACTGCGCCACGATCAGGCCCACACCACCGGCGGCGGCGTGCAGCAGAATGCTGTCGCCGGCCTTGAAATCGTAAATGCGCCGCATCAGGTACGACGACGTCAGGCCGCGCATGGTCATCGCCGCGGCGGTCTCGAAACTGATGGTTTCCGGCAACTTGATCAGCGGTGCGGCCGGGATCAACCGTTCGGTGCTGTAGGCACCCAATGTATTGAGAAAACCGGTGTAGGTGACGCGATCCCCCACGCGCACGTTGGTAACCCCCTCGCCGATCGCCTGGACCACGCCGGAGGCTTCGACCCCCATGCCATTGGGCATCGGGATCGGATAAGTGCCATTGCGAAAGTAGGTATCGGCATAGTTCAGGCCCACCGCCACATGACGCAGACGAACCTGGCCTGGACCGGGCTCACCGACTTCGACCTCCTCATAACGGAATACTTCGGGACCACCGGTTTCGTAGAAGCGTACGGCTTTGGCCATGTTTTCTTATTCTCCAGTCTGCAAGGTTGGCGTGCAGCGTCGATTTGCGCTGACTGGACTGTAGGACGCCGCCTGACGAGCCGCTTCTCATCAGACGACAATGGCTTTTCATTTCATGACAGTAAGCCGGCAGGCAGGGGTGGCATCCACAGGCCACTCGTCGGGCGACGCAACCCGACTGATTGACAGCGATGGGTGCCTGCGCAATTATTATTACATCGCATGCGATACAAACGTATACGACACACAAATCACATCATTCGAAACGTTGAGGATCCACCCCATGAGCAAGATCGAAAAAGTCCTGATGACCGGCAAGACTCACACCACCGCCAGCGCCGCTGGCAACACGTCGCGTGGCCATAACGGCAGCCTCGACATCACGCTGTCGTCGCCTGGAAGCGCGAAACCGGCGCACGTGTTCGCCGCTGTTCAGCCACACCCGACCGCCGAGCAACTGTTCGCCGGTGCATGGTCGGCCTGTTACACCGCCGCTGTCGGGCTGGTGGCCAATGACATGAACGTGGTGCTGCCGTCTGATCTGTCGGTCGACATCGAAGTCGATCTGGGCCAGACCGGTGCGGCGTACTTCCTTCAGGCTCGATTGACGCTCCGCGTGCCGGGGCTGGCGCACGACGTTGCGACGACACTGGCGCACACCGCCGATCAGATTTGCCCGTACTCGAAGGCGACGCGCGGCAATATCGACGTGGCCCTGAACGTCCTCACGGTTTAACGCACCGCGATTGGCATTTTTTTTACTCACATATATCGCATGCGCTTTAAGCGCATGCGAATAACAAGGCCAACCCCATTCCGACACAATCGTATACGAGGTATATTTTGCCTTTGCGAGCCTTCTACTTTGGCCAACGAGGAAGCACATGAAACGCACTGACAAGACCGTCCCCGCTGATCTGAAGCTCTCCGACTTTCTGTGTTTTGCGGTCTATTCCACGAACCTGGCCTTCGGCAAGGCCTACAAGCCGATACTCGAGCACTTGGGGCTCACCTATACGCAATACATCACCATCGTTGCGCTATGGGAGGAAGACCACCAAACCGTGGGCAGCCTGGGTGAGAAGCTGTTTCTCGAATCGAACACGCTCACACCGATCCTGAAAAAACTGGAAGCGATGGGTTATCTGCAGAGGCAACGTGATCCCGAGGACGAAAGACAGGTGCGGATCAGCCTGACGAAAAGCGGTCGACAGCTACGCGAAGACCGCCCCGAGAAGGGCCTTTCCCACGCAACGGGTCTGGAACCGGAAGAGTTCGCACAGTTGCAGAACGCGATCGTGAAACTGCGCAACAACCTCATCAAATCGACGAAAGCCGAGGGATGAGCAAAACAAATACCTTGATACCGGAATGAAAAAACGGGCGCCCTGATCGGCGCCCGTTTTTTATTCAAAGGCTCGCTGGCAGGGCTGCGGTTACTGCCCATGAGTACTCCGCTTGTCGTCCTGCACTGATATGTTTATTTTCACACAGTTGATTTGTGAAATATTTTATGTCATTTATAGCCTCGCAAATCATCAGGACAGTCCACCTCGCCAGACCGGACGGCAGCCCCGTATCACCAACGCCCCATCCAAGGAGTCAACAATATGAACAAGACAGAACTTCTAGGTGCTCTGGCACTGTGCGCCGCAAGCTTGCTGGCGCACGCCGACGAGGACAGCCTGCGTATCGGCATCGAAGCCGCCTACCCGCCCTTCTCCTTCAAGACGCCGGAGGGCAATGTCAGTGGTTTCGATTACGACATCGGCAACGCGCTGTGCGCAGAGATGAAGGTCAAATGCGAGTGGGTCATCCAGGAATTCGACGGCATGATCCCATCGCTCAAAGTGCGCAAGATCGACGCTGTGCTGTCGTCGATGTCGATCACTGAAGACCGGATGAAGTCGGTCGACTTCAGCAAAAAGTACTACCACACGCCAGGCAAGTTCGCGATGAAGAGCGGCAGCGTGATCAACGACCCGCTGGTCGATCTCAAAGGCAAGAAAGTCGGCGTGCAACGCGCCTCGACCTACGACCGTTTCGCCACCGAGCAACTGGCGCAAGCCGGCGCCCTGGTGGTCCGCTACGGCTCACAAAATGAAGCCTTCCTCGATCTGGCATCAGGTCGCCTGGACGCCACCCTCGCCGACATCGTCAACACCGATGAGAGCTTTATCAAAACCCCCATAGGTAAAGGTTTCGCTCTGGTGGGGCCGGACATCAACGACCCGAAATACTTCGGCAGAGGCGCCGGGATCGCGGTGCGTAAAGGCGACAGTGCGAACGTTGCACGCCTGAGCGCAGCGATTGACGCCATCCGCGCCAATGGCAAGTACCAGCAAGTGATGGCCAAGTACTTCGCCTTCGATATCTACGGCGAATAAGCCGTTACCCGAAACCCTGGCGCCGGCGTTTGCGGGTGCCACTTCTGGCTTGTCTCGCGCGCCTCCCGGCGCTCGCTTGAGGAACTTCATCATGCTTCACGGCTACGGATCGAGCATTCTCGATGGCGCCTGGCTGACCATTCATCTGGCCCTGACTTCCATGACCATGGCGATTGCCCTGGGTCTGATCGGCGCCGCCTTTCGCTTGTCACCGTTTAAATGGCTGGCGGTGCTGGGCGAAGGCTATACGACCCTGATTCGCGGTATTCCCGACCTGGTGTTGATCCTGCTGATTTTCTACGGCGGCCAGGATCTGGTGAACCGCATTGCCCTCGCGCTCGGTTACACCCGCTACATCGACATCAACCCCTTTATCGCCGGCGTCTGCACCATGGGTTTCATTTTCGGTGCCTATCTCTCGGAAACCTTTCGTGGCGCCTTTATGGCGATCCCTAAAGGTCAGGCCGAAGCCGGTGTGGCTTATGGCATGAGCGGCGCTCAGGTGTTCTGGCGGATTCTGGTGCCGCAGATGATTCGTTTCGCCATTCCGGGGTTCACCAACAACTGGTTGGTGCTGACCAAATCCACCGCGCTGATCTCGGTGATCGGGTTGCAGGACATGATGTTCAAAGCCAAAAACGCAGCGGACGCTACCCATGAGCCGTTCACGTTTTTCCTCGCGGTTGCCGCGCTCTACCTGATGCTGACCAGCGTGTCATTGCTGGTGCTGCGCTATCTGGAAAACCACTACTCGGTCGGCGTCAAAGCCGCCGAACTGTGACGGGGAGCACAGCCATGATTCTCGACTACAACCTGATCTGGGAAAACCTGCCGCTGTACCTCAATGGCGCCTTGTTGACCCTCAAAGTTCTACTGATTTCCCTGGCCGTTGGCCTGGTGCTGGCGATTCCTTTAGCGCTGATGCGCGTCTCCCGATCGCCGTTGATCAGCTTCCCCACCTGGCTCTACACCTATGTGATTCGCGGCACCCCGATGCTGGTGCAATTGTTCCTGATCTATTACGGCTTGGCGCAGTTCGAAGCGGTACGCCAAAGCGCGCTCTGGCCTTACCTGTCCAGCGCAACTTTTTGTGCCTGCCTGGCCTTCGCGATCAATACCAGCGCCTATAGCGCGGAACTGCTGGCCGGCAGTTTGAAGGCCACGGCCCACGGCGAGATCGAAGCCGCCAAGGCCATGGGCATGTCGCGCTTTACCTTGTACCGCCGCGTGCTCCTGCCGTCGGCCTTGCGCCGGGCACTGCCGCAATACAGCAACGAAGTGCTGATGATGCTGCAGACCACCAGCCTGGCGTCGATCGTCACCCTGGTCGACATCACCGGAGCCGCTCGTACGGTCAGTTCGCGGTTCTATCTGCCATTCGAGGCGTTCATCACCGCCGGCCTTATCTACCTGGCCCTGACCTTCATCCTGGTTCGTCTGTTCAAGCTGGCCGAGCGCCGCTGGCTGGCCTATCTGGCACCGCGCAAGCACTAAGGAGCTGTTATGGAGCACATTGAATACCTGTTGCCGTGGGGGGCCTCGGGCACAGAACGACGGCTGTCGCTGTTTCGTTTTGGCAGCGGGCCACGCAAGGCCTACATCCAGGCCTCCCTGCATGCCGACGAGCTGCCGGGGATGCGCGTGGCGGTTGAACTTAAGCAGCGTCTGCGCGTGCTGGAAGAACAAGGTCGCCTGAATGGGGTCGTCGAGTTGGTGCCGATGGCCAACCCGATCGGTATCGCCCAGATGTTCCAGGCCACCCATCAAGGTCGTTTTGAGTTCTCCAGCGGGAAGAACTTCAATCGTGATTTTCCAGAGCTGGCCGAAGCTGTGGCGGCGCTGGTGAAAGGTCAACTGGGCGCCCACGCCGACGTCAACACCGGGCTGATCCGCCGCGCCATGGCCGATGTTCTCGCCGACATGCCACCGCCGACCTCGGAACTCGATGGCCTGCGCCACCTGTTGCTTTCACATGCCTGTGACGCCGATGTGGTGCTGGACCTGCACTGCGATTTCGAGTCGATCATGCTGCTTTACGCCATGCCGCAACACTGGCCGCGCCTGCGCTCATTGGCCGCTCGACTGGGTGCCGGCGCCGCATTGCTGGCCGAGGATGCGGGCGGCAGTGCCTTTGATGAAGCCTGCGCGATTCCCTGGTTGCGCCTGGCCGAACTCTTTCCTGAAGCCGATATTTCTTTGGCCTGTGTGGCGACCACCATTGAACTGCGCGGCATGGCCGATACCGAACGCGAGCCCTGCATCGACAGCGCGCAGGCCATTCTCGGCTATCTCGCCGAGCAAGGCCTGATCAGCGGTGACTGGCCCGCCGCGCCACCGACCGAGTGTGAAGCGACGCCATTCGCCGGCGCGCAGTACGCCTATGCGCCGCACCCCGGCGTGGTGAGTTTTCTGCAACCGCTGGGTGCCCGCGTCAAGGTCGGCGACCCGCTGTTCGAAGTGATTGATCCGCTGACCGATCGCCACAGCATCGTGCGCGCCAGCACCGACGGCATCCTCTATGCCCGTGAACGTCTGCGCTTTGCCCAGCCCGGTTTGTGGCTGGCCAAAGTGGCCGGTACTCGCCCTATTCGCCAAGGCCGCTTGCTCAGCGACTGATTCCAGAGAGTTGAAACCATGTACAAACTTGAAATTCAGGATCTTCACAAAAGCTACGGCAGCCACGAAGTGCTCAAGGGCGTGTCCCTGGAGGCGAAGGCCGGTGATGTGATCAGCATCATCGGCTCCAGCGGTTCCGGCAAAAGCACCTTCCTGCGTTGCATCAACCTGCTGGAACAGCCCAACGCCGGCAACATCGTGCTCAATGGCGAACCGCTCAAGCTGGTGACCAACAAACTCGGCGGGCTCAAGGCTGCCGAGCCCAAACAGCTACAACGCATGCGTTCGCGACTGTCGATGGTGTTTCAGCATTTCAACCTCTGGTCGCACATGAGCGCCCTTGAAAACGTCATGGAGGCCCCAGTGCATGTGCTGGGCATGAACAAGAAAGAAGCGCGGGAAAAGGCCGAGCATTACCTGAACAAAGTCGGCGTGGCACACCGCATGGACGCCTGGCCGGCGCATATGTCGGGTGGTGAGCAACAGCGGGTGGCGATTGCCCGGGCGCTGGCCATGGAGCCGGAAGTGATGCTGTTCGATGAACCGACCTCGGCCCTCGACCCCGAGCTGGTCGGCGAAGTGCTGAAAGTCATGCAGGACCTCGCACTCGAAGGCCGCACCATGGTGGTCGTGACCCACGAAATGGGCTTTGCCCGCGAGGTCTCGAACCAGCTGGTGTTCCTGCACAAGGGCCTGGTCGAAGAGCGCGGCAATCCGCGTGAAGTGCTGGTCAATCCACAGTCCGAGCGGCTTCGGCAGTTTCTGGCCGGCAGCTTGAAATAATCATACACTCCAGCCAACTTATGCCCCCGCGCAAAACCCCGTAGGAGCGAGGCTTGCCCGCGAAGCGAACACCGCGGTTTTTCAGGCATTGCGCGTTATCGTTCTTCGCGGGCAAGCCTCGCTCCTACAGGTTATGCGCCTGCCCCATCTCCAACCCTCAGGAACTGTAGAGCCGGACATGCCGACCCCTTCGAAAGACACCACGGTCTATGCCGCGCCGGTGATGCGTAAACTGGCGGAAATCGTTTCCGATCTACAGCCTTCACTGCGCAAGGTGGCGGATTTTATCCTGCGTCACCCGCTAAGGGCCGCGACGCTGACCATCGAAGAAATGGCCCATGAAACCTCCACCTCGCCGGCCGCGGTCAATCGTCTGGCCAAGGCACTGAACCTGGGTGGCTACACCGGCATGAAGGCCGAGCTGGTCGCGACGTTGCAGCAGATGGTGTCGCCGGTCGACAAACTGCGCAACGAACTGGCGCATCGTCCTGGCGGTGCATTTGGCCTGCATGAGCAAATCCAGAGCGCCACCAGCAACCTCGCCACGGCAGCCACCAACAACCACGCCGACACCTTTGAAGCGTTCGTCACCCGCCTGATCGAAGCGCGCAAAATTTACATCCTGGGCTTTGGCAACAGCGTCTACTTCGCCGGCCTCGCCGCCTCGACCCTGATGCCCTTCTGTGCCGACGCCACCGCCATCAGCATGGAGGGCGGCAACGAAAATGCCGCTTACCGCCTGGCCGCCATCACCGATCAGGATGTGTTGCTGGCGATCTCCCTGCCGCGCTATTCCCTCGACACCCTGCAACTCGCCCGCTTCGCCAATGAACGCGGCGCCTCGGTGCTGGCAATCACCGACTCACCCGCATCGCCGCTCACCAGCATTGCCGAACACGTGCTGTTTGCCCCTGCCGACCATCCGGTAATGACCAGCTCCAACATCGCCGTACTCGCCTTGATTGAAGGTTTGGTGGCGGGTGTGATGGCGCGTAATAAAGAAGCGGTCAAGCTGGCGACCGAGCTGACCGAGAGCGTGATGTCTTATTTGCATATTCCTGCCAGCAGCAAATCGTCGAAGAAGTGATATCTGGCGAGGGGTAGTTGTCCCTGGTGGCCGATACTCTTGGGCTAGAAACTGAAGGCAAGTACTGCCCTGCAGAAAGGTTACTCAATGCCGAAGAAACAACCGGAAAGCAAAGCGGCGACAGCTGCTGAAATTGAGCGCTCCATCCAGGCCCTGAACAAAATGGCAGAACGCCTTTGGGGGGATGGCCGGGAAGCTGAGGCGAAGGCCCTCCTTGATGCCTTGGACGCACTAAACCGGGCGCTTGACCGGATCAGGATTGGAGAAAGTCGAAGGATTGCGACTCTGCATTAAGACGCACGAGTCAATCGGCGGTTGAAGTTACTCTCCAATGCAGTGGCTTTGACTTTGCAGCCTGGTACGGGCACATTCTGGCGCTACGTGAGGATGGATGCCTCGGTGAGGCTTAAGGAGAATGCCGTGTTTCCGATCAATATCTGGCTTGCCTATACTGCCGCGTGCTTACTATTGGTGCTCGCCCCAGGCCCGGACAATCTGCTGGCCGTAGGCCGAGGACTCAGCCAAGGCAAGATCGCCGCTATCGTGTCGGGGATGGCATCCGGGGCGGGAATTCTCTTTCATGTGGCAACCGCTTCGCTAGGACTGACTTTGCTGATGCAGACGTCCGCAGTTGCCTTCTGGGTCGTCAAGCTTATCGGTGCCGGTTATTTGCTTTGGCTTGGCATAAAAGTCCTACGCTCCCGTAGCCTGATCAGCTTCCAGCCAGCGACTCGGCAATCACTGCCGAGCATTTTCCTCACGGGATTACTCTCGGCAGCACTCAATCCGAAGCCTGGGTTTTTCGTCCTTGCGTTCATCCCGCAGTTCGTCGACCCACAACGCGGCTCAGTGAGCGTGCAGATGCTGGTGTACGGCATATGGTTCGCTGTACTTACGGCAGTGGGATTCGCGCTTATGGGCGTATTTGCCACTGTACTGTCCCGTTTTTTGCGTCAGAGCCCACGGCTGGTAAATGGCCTGAACGTAGGGGCAGGACTCACCTTCGTCGCTTCGGGAGTATCGATAGCGGCGCTCAGCCAAAAATAGGATCAATGTCTTGGCGCTGCGGGGCTGGAATTCCAGCCTCGCAGGGTTTCTGTGATTATGAGGCTGACGACTTTAAGGCTGATCTTTCGTAAGCAATGGGATGGACACCCCCCACCCATAATCGCATCGCTGTGCCAGAGTGGATGCGTCCAGCCAATACACTTTAGCTGTCAGGTTCAAACGAATATTCAAATGACACTTGTGCCGGCTCACCATGACCAGCAACGTAGTTACCATTACCGCTAAGATTGACTAGATCCCCCGTGCCTGCCCCCTTCACGACACTCCAAGTGCTGCGTGCCTTTCCCTCCGAAAATGATCCCGAATGCCGAACAACAAATGTTCCGCTCTTACCTGCTACCACACCACAAATCCGCTCAAAACCAACAAAGCTAGCTGTGCCGTCGACGCTATAAGACATGAGGTATTCGACGCTACTTGTTCCCTCGATGGCGCCAGAATAGGACTGCGTGACTTTGGCGTGTGAGAGTTTCGGAGTGCCCTCAAGTTCTTGAGACGGCTTCTCGTCCCAGCCAGTAATCTGAAACGTGCAGCTAACAGTCATTTTCATGGGGATTTAGCTCTTTCGTCGTAGTAAGGGAATGTGGTGGTCTGATGTGCCGGGAACACCGTTCTGCCTAATGATACCCGTTGCCACCTATGCGGCGGCAGTTGCTGAATATTACCAGCCTGGTGCGTAGGCAGGCCGTAGCTCTGTATATCCGCTCGCCTTACCCTGGATGTTTAGCTGCGTGTTTAAGTACACCCGGTGTTACTTCATCGAGGCTACAACGCCTTGCGTCGTTGCCTACGCCTGCGCCAGAATCCGCCGGCTTGTGCGCTTTGGCTGCGGCTTTTATCGTTTCCCGGTCACTGAAAAACAGTGATCGGGTTTGGTAGCCCGTTCGTATCACGGCGCACGGCATCACCTATTATGGTGGCCATGCGCGGGGCTCTTTCGAGGGCGCCGGGTTCCTGATGCGACCGGTCTACCAACCCGCGTATGGCCATCACCCTAATTCGTTTGGTAGCGAATGTGATGGCTCCCATTTAAATAAACTCGCATCAGGAGTTTCATCCATGTTCAAACCTACACCCAATCCGCCTGCCACAGACCCGACATCCCCCTACGAATCCCTCGATTCAAAAAAGCTCCACGAAGCCGCCGAACGCGCCCTCGACCACTACCTCAACCCGGCCGCCCAGATCATGGCCACGGCCAACGAACCCGAGCCCATGTACCTCGCCAACCCGAAGTACAACACCGAATCCCTGCTGGCCAACGCCAGCGAAACACTCGGTTCGGCTACCGTCATGCTCAACAATTTCGCGGCGCTGCTGGAAACCTCACATCGCAAGACCCTGCTGGGCATTGCGCAAGTGGTCATGCTCGGTGAACTGGCGGTGAACCAGGCACTGGATCACGTCGAATTGAAGGAGTAATCGTCGTGCCCTGTGGCGAGGGTGCATACCATCGCCACGGGGAATATTCTCAAAATCAGTGTCACCCGATCCGTATACAGACACTCTGCACCCGTAGAGTTGCATGTCGGGGCGGACCTACCTATGCAAGTAGAGGACTAGCGATGTATTTTTGACCAATGACCCTACATCGCAGCCTCATTTACGCATCGACACTCCTATGCACCGCTTGCGCAAAAACAGCCGGCATCCCGCCAACCGACCTGACCCTGTCGTCTTTTGGGCTTGGGCCAAATAATCTTTACACAATCATCTTCACGTCAAACATCGATTTACTGAACGCCTTCAACACATACGAAAACGCCAACCAGTTAACGCCGATGTTGACCTGCTCTCTGGACAATGACTTGGACTTCTCGGTGGATCACTCCATCAACGTGAAAGCAGAGGGACGAGTGACCTCAGAGAGAAAAAACAAAACCAACCATACCTTTCTAGCAGATCTTGTTTTTTATCATACCAATCGTGATGGAACCCAACTTGATCTAAATAGCTATGACGTAATCAAGCTGCTAATTGCAGCCCAAACAGAAATTCCTTGCAAGGTCCGCATAACGGCGTATGGCTATAAAGCCTATTACACCAACACCTTACTCATCCCATCTGCACTCATGATGGATCAGATGAGTCAATAAGCTCGCCCACCGTTACGCCGTGTGAGCATCGACATCTGACGGTGCCAAACCCATCATCGAGTGTCCGCCTACGGACAGAAGCAACTCAATTAACAAGCTGGGGCGGGACAAATACCGAATTGGTATCACATTCGAAAAATTCATCCAGAACCAGCCGTTCTGTGAGGGTAAAACACCCATGCTTGCAGGGGCGCCAAAAAGCTATACGGACCAGTCATTGGGGACGGTGCCCACTGCAATCGAAGCCATACCGTGACTAACTATGGCACTATGGCTCACGTAATCAGCTGTCAACTTAAACATTGTAAATATTGTTGTACGCAGTTTCTGCCTGGGGCATCCTTCGCGACGCAAATTTACATGGACGGTAAAATTGGATGCGCTCTTCACCTATGGACGTGCCTGCCCCCTGCGCCTGCACGCTCGATACCTCGCATCATCCCAGCGGCCTGAAAACCTCATTACGTCTTTATGGGTTAGTTCGCATCCTCGGGTTCAGCGACATACCTGCGAGCACACCGGTTGAAATTCTTTGCACGATGTCCGGCGAAGGCAAGGCGATCCAGGCCTTCATTTCCAGACTGGACGCTGAGTTGGTCGTCAGGTCTATGCCCGGCACGGGCTATCACGTCGTACCGCTGGCGCAATTCGACCCCACTGGATTTATCCAGCAACACCAGGGCTGGCTGACCGTCCACATTACCTGTGGTTTTTCCTCGCAGCACGGCACGTTACGACTCGCCAATGGTGACTTGCCAAGCTTGGGCTGGTTTATCCATGTCCAGACAGGCCCCTGGAGCCCGGGGCGCTTCATCCACTGGGGCGAAGAAGTCGCCGAGATACTGATCGACGCCTTCCGCAGCGTTGGCATGCCCAATTACAACGCCTGGCTCAACCAGCTTGATGGCTATTCCATTCAGGCCATGGACAACTGCGTCGAAATCGCCTGGCAGACGTTGTTGGCCTGCCGCCCCACGCACGAAAACCACCGAGCGCTGTTCAACCCCACGGATGAGTGCTGGCGCTTTTCCGACTCGCCCATCGACCACTATTACCCCATTTGAAACCTTGAAAAGGAACTTCCCATGAGTGGCAAACCTGCTGCCCGAGTGACAGACCCCACCAGTTGCCCACTTCCGGGACATGGCACAAATCCGATTGCCAGCGGCTCCCCCAATGTGAACTTCGATAGCCTTGCCGCCGCTCGTATGACCGACAAGTCCGCATGTGGTAGCCCGATCACGGGTGGCGTCAGCGCTACGGTTCTCATCAATGGGCTGAATGCCGCGACTCAAGGCAGCACCGGTAGCCACGGCAGCGTGGTTACGGCTGGATCCGGCACGGTCATTATTGGCGACACCTTCGTACCCGCCCCTTTCAGCGGCCTACTGCCGATGCCTGTGCACTTCAGCGACAAGTTCAGACTAGTTGACCAAGACTCGGGCGAGCCTCTACCCAATCTTGATTACGCCATCCAGCGCGCTGACGGCAGCATGGAACACGGTGTAAGTGATCCGATGGGGTATACGCATGTAGTGAGTTCGCACCTGCCCGAAACAATCAAACTGTTTCTCGAGGACTAAGACATGGCCGCGGATGCTCTTCATACAACCGACTGCACACAATCCTCCCCAGACCAAAGAACAAATTTCATTATTTCTGTTTCCCCAGAGGGACAAACAGAGAGCGTCAAAATCTCTACTGGTGACTTTCATCATGGCTGAAGTGGTTAGCAAGAATGGCAGAAAAATGTCTCCCGTAGCCACAAGAACGGTGACACCCGTTAAAGACTCCACCCCAAAAACTGTATCTCTGGACGCCAAGCAACAGGTAAGACGGGCCGAGAATGCTGAGTTTCTAAAAAACAAAAATGTGAAAGCCTTTTTGGATACCCTCGCACAAGTCGAAGGTGGCGATTATCACGCAAAATTTGGATATGGTTGGGCACAGGGCTGGAAAACCGGAAAGTGGACATTCAGTGATGAGTCTACCCACCCCGGAGCAGGTTATGGCGGTTCAACGACAGCGTCCGGAAGGTATCAAGTTACGAAAGCCACATGGGCGGAGCTCTGCGTTAAAGCAATGGGATTATCCGACTTCACACCAGGAACACAGGATTTGATTGCAGTTGAACTGCTGCGCAACGTGAACGCAATCGAACCATTAATCAATGGCGACTTAAAAGTTGCAGTGGAAAAAGCCTCAAAAAAATGGGAAGCCTTACCCATGGGCCCTGGCTTGGCGAATCGGCCAATCAAAGGAAAACCATCGGGCCAACCATATACTGAGTACGGCGAAGTAGAAAAAATATATAAAAACTTTGGTGGTACTGTTAAATGAAGCTGCAAACATTCCTCATCAGCCTTTTTTGCTGCGCCAGTTTTTTTGCCAACGCAACAGACGTCCCTATAAAAGAGGGGATGCCCTTTTTAAAAGCCAGAAAAGCATTAATTCAAAATGGCTGGAAGCCGAACCCAACCTATTCAGGTGAGTTTGGGGTCGAGAACATCATCATGAGAAATGGTTTCAAAGAGATCGAATCTTGCACGGAGGGCGTCCGGTACTGCAGCTTCAATTACATCAAGAATGAAACCTGCCTTGGTGTGGGAACTGTCGGCGAAAAGATTAAAGAAATGAAGATTTATTCCTGGAACTTCAAATGCCCGGAGAAGGATTGAGGGCTGACGCTATGCCATGGGACAGGGCGTTCAGGGTCACAGGCAGAATGCTCGCTCATGTCGGCGACCCGCCCCGCACGCGGCTGAAAATGAAGCAGTGATCAAGCGGTACGCCTGGAGAGCGTCAGTGTGAGGAGGTGATGCAGATTACCTCCTACTACAAGCCCAGTAGAAAGCCCGGCGCTGAGCCGGGCGAGGAGTTGCTGCAGCGAGGCTCACTGGACTTTCTGCACCTTGGTAAACTTGAAGAGAAAATCAGGATCAGTCATCGTTCCATTCTCTGTCATGTTTTTTGGCTTGCCGATGGCGCCGGAGAACACCACCAGATCATCTTCCTCCAACTCTGCTATCGCGTCATACAAAGGCGATCCGCTTTTGATAAGAGTCTTCGAGCCGGTATCAGAAAAACTGTTGTTCCAAGTACCCAAAGTCATATCGTCTGTCATTGGGTGAATGATTAGATACGCATCACCGTCGCCGGTGGTACCCATTTTTTCGACCGTCCCATACCAACCATCAACCTTGTTCGATTTCCCTGGCAGCTTTGAAATAGCTTCCAAGCGCTTCTTCACGAGAGCTGACTTCTTTAGTTCGTTGGGTGCCTGCTCGTACTGTGCTGCGTAGTCTTTGACCACATCGATAAACCCTTGCTGGAACGGGCTAACCGTAACCGGTTTCGTTTCTGCGCCGGCGTGAGAGCTTAGGAGGATTGCAAATAGAACACCCGCAACTCTTTTCATGACAAATCCCTGTTCAATTGTTGGATACGGCACCGACTGAGGAGCTCAAAAAAATGATCAGACTCTGCTCCATTGCCATCAGTGATGGCTAGATGCCGTCTCACTTTAGCTGCATAACCCGGGATGTGGAACGGCTGTATCGTCTGCTAATGGTGAACTGGCTACTCGGAATGATACGGTCAAGCTACAAACCCTCCCCGGGCGCCCCTTGTAGAGGTGAGAACATGGCCGTACTCGAAAAGCGCTCCCCCCGCGAGTCGTTCACCAAGAAGCTGGAGCAGATCTGCCAGAGGCTGGACGAGGCATCGACCCGCACCATCGCTCACAAAGACTTCTTCAGCAAAGCAGCAACATCCCAGGTCGAGATCACCTCGCTGTGGGTGGTTGGCTCGTATGCCCGAGGCGCGATGATTTGCGGAGACTTGGACCTTGTTCTTGAGTACAGGGTCGTTGAAGGACAGCATCCCTCGCCTCGGACCATGACCAGGACTTTCTTCGGCACGCCTCAGTACGTTAGCTATTACTTTGGGACACCGGAGAGCAGCACGTCTGGCGTCGTGTTCACGAGCGCGGTTCAGATCTGGACCGGACCTGGCTGTGATTGGAGAGCTGCTATTGATTTGATAACGCCGGATCCCAGCGCCAGCCGCGCGGAACGAGAGACTGACTCGATCCCCTTACGACCAGAACAGCTCTACATGGAGCCTGAACGCCTTCAGGAATTAGTTGCGTTGGAGAAACGTGGAATTCTCGAATGGGAGTTTATAGAGATCACCGCGGCAGACCTCGAGCCGGCACCGACAGAAGAGATCAGCGAGCGGGATAGAAAGCTCCTTCGGATCGCCCCCATGATGGCGAAGAAATCCCAGGTGCTGATACCCGCGATAATTCGACTGATGACAAAGCACGAACGCTTTGGAGTCTGGGACTCCTCAGACAGCTATCGCGTAACGTTAGGATGCGGGGCCACAGCTCTACTCCTGGGGCGCCCTGCCTTGCCATACAACCCGTTCGACGATGAACCGACCATCAAGCAGTACGCGCTCATCCCGCATATCAGCCGGAAGGGCCCTAACGGTGCCTGGATAATTCGGCGCGGGCCCAACCATCCAGACGCTCAAGCTCTCGCAAACAGGCATGCCTATTATCTCGTTAGCTCAGGGTCCCCAGAGACCGTGATGCATCGGGATCGCTATAAAACTTGGTCGACGGAAATACTGGAGCTATTCCGCACGCAAGAAGAAGCCAGAGAGTTTGCTGTCATGTTGGATGAGGAGGATGAGTCGCCAGAGACAGAGATTGGTAGAGCCGAAGGGCTAGACCTGATCTCGCTCTTTGCATTGGTGGACGTCGTCGAGATTGGGGAGCATCAGCTAGCGATGACACACGCCGGCGCAGCCTACTTTGAACGAGACAAGGCAACGATGAACGAGATCGTGGTAGCCCTTCCTTTGTCCAACCAGATCAGCTCTGAAGCTTAAGCCGAGAGAGATCAGACAACAAAAAGCCCGCGTGTTGCGGGCTCTCTGTATGGGGTCAAATCCTTTTGTCCGTTCAATCTGCGCTCCGTTCTGTGAGTGCTTGGTGAAAAGCATGTTGCAGATACGAAAAAGCCCGGCGCTAGGCCGGGCATCTCTCCAATTACTTATCGTTTTCTTCCAGTTCCAGAGCCAATGTTTCGCCATAACGAGGGTGGATTGTGTTCAATTTCTCGATGAAATCCTGGTAGTCCCTGCTTAGCTTCATAATCGTCACAGAAGATGCTAAGTGCTCGCGCAGCTTTGGGTGGCCCATATCAGGAGTCAGTCTTTGAAAGAGTTTTCCTTTCTTTTCGGCCTTGGCATTCTGATTTTTGAGCTCGGTGAGCAAGCTCGGAGCAAGACGTTTGTAAACAATGTCGTTGGTTAGGGTTCCGAAATATTGAGGGCGATACTTAGCGTTCTCCGGAGGGTATTGGAGACCTCTCAGGCGGAAAAGCTGTTCGTAATACTCTGCGGGAAATGTACGTACGTAAGGCTGCAGTTCTTTCGCTACAAAGGCTTCTAAGATTTGGGCGAGAGCATCTTTCGCACGATCTTTTTGATAGCCGGTCGCTTCGTCGACCAGTGCAATAATACCAATGCGTGCAAATCCTCTAACGAGGATTTCACATTGAGCTGCAATGTGTGCTTGTTGGTAATGAAGTGCATCACTTTTTCTTGCGGCCAATACCGCTTCACAAATATCTGCGAGTACTGTTGCAGGGTATCCAAACGTCACAACGCCACCCGTAGTGCCGGATAAGAATCTGATTGGCTCTTTGATCGCCGCCATCAAGCCCTCAGAAACAAAGGGCTTCACACCTTTTGAGTCCAGAAAAGTGACCATTCGATCGCCACCTTGGGTGCTGGTTCCTCGACTCATCCCCAAGCCAGAAATCAACCCCCTCTGAGAAAGCACGCGCGTTCCATTGTCAAGTACATAACACGAAATTTCCGCATCTCCAATTTTCAAAGGATGTTCGGAAGATCCGTGAGTTGCTCTAGGAAGTTTTGCAATCTCAGCCTTTGCAAGAGCCGCATTTCTTGCGATCTCCTGTCTGCGTTCAGCAGTTAACGATTTCGCACGAGCCTCACCGCCTTTAGCTTTGCCGCTTGCTGGTTTTTTGGTCTTTTCGTCGGCCATTGCTGGGAACTCAAATGATGTTTGAGCATGCAATATAGCCATCGCCCCTATAAATGCAAGCAGATACTTGCATTTATAGGGAGAGGGAGGAGGTAGTATTTGTTTGAGTTGCGTACTGATAATCAGGCATTCTCTATTATTGGAGCTTGCTCTACGGCGTCTTTCGCACGCACAATCCTTCCCGCCTTCACCTCATCAGCGTAACCGACCAGCCGATCCTCGACTCTTGGAGGCTTGCTACGATCTTCAGAAGCTCCTTAGCCGTTCGCCTGCCCAGCTTTCGATAGCTGCATCAGATCAACACCTGACAACTTCAGCAGGGCAGTTGGTCAACCTCATGCCAGTCTCCAGCACTCGCCAAGAACATCAGATTACCTAGCTTTGGCGCTCTTGATATCGCTGATGATTTGCTGAGCGATGGCTTCCACCTGCTCCTTAGTCATGGCCGACATGACTCCCTCCCAAGCAGACGAAGAAGTGTCATATGTCCGGGTACCGATCAGGCGTCCCGACTTCAGATCTGAATAGTCCGCACTCGAGTTAACCCAAGCATTACCGACCATCACGCCAGCACCATAGCGAGCGCCTGGAGTGAGGTATCGAAAGTTAGTTACGTTGATCTTGATGCCTACGCCGTCTTTGTCAGCGGGGCTTAAAGCTTGTGCTTCAGCAAGACTATAGCCGGCACGGGTTGCTTCGTTGTGCAGAGCTTCACTCCACTCTTGCTTCAAACGAGGCCAGTCCTCGTTCTGTTGAACCTTGCTGTTGCCTTGGAATTTTACGACCAGGTTGTGTTTGGCTGACTCAGGAATAGCAAGCGTTTCGGTACCGCCGCTTTTCACTGAGGCCGCGCAGCCGCTCAGAAGCGATATGGCAATAAAGCACGAGGCGACGAACACAGACTTAGTGGTTTTCATAGAATTTCCATATCCCAAACAGTGTGCATGCACACAATAAAATGAGTTTTAATGGATCGGCTCAGTGGAGAGTTGAAGCCCTGCGACTTTCGCCAATCCTGATTCGATCCAATGCCCGATTTAACGCATCCAAAGCATCGAGGAGGCTTTCGCTTCGGCTTCTCGACCATCCCCCCATATACGTTCGGCCATTTTGTTCAGCGCCTGGATGGACCGCTCGATATCAGCAGCAGTCGCTGACGCTATGTCTTGAGGGTGTCTCTTTAGCATTGTCAGAGCTTCCGCAAGACGTTGTGTTGTCTCCATCTGGCGCGAACACATCGCCCAAACAGGAAACGAGGTGCGCAATGGCTAAAACAGTCCTGCAAGCGCACCTAGACGGCGTTCACTTCTACCTGAACACGGAGAGCTCATCACCCAACACCGGGCACAGGAACCGTTCACCAAGATCCAGGTTCACGACCTGAAGCACACCTTTGACAGAAGGCTGTGGGCAGCAGGCATGACCGAAGAGGATCGAAAGGCATTGCTCGGACACAAGAACGGCAGCATCACCAGTCACTACTCGGCCGCAGAGCTGGACCAACTGATTGAAGCTGCGAATAAGGTATCAGTAACCGATTCGCGCGCACTAGCGCTGACGATTCTGAAAAGGAAGCAGACGTGAGAACTCGAGAAATCACGCAAATGTCACGCGCATGAAAAAGGCCAATGCTGTGAACATTGGCCTAAATCATTGAAAAATATGGTCGGGACGGAGTGATTCGAACACTCTACCCCTAGCACCCCATGCTGGGGCCTATAAACTCTCAACCTATTGTTTTATAAAGAATATTCACCCTAATCCGTGTGGCAAATCATCCGCTTTTTTGTGCTTATGCAAACGGTAAACCGCGGCCTGTAGCCGAGGTTTTGCGCAGCAACTTCCCTCTCCTCCGACGTCCTGTTCACCGACGTTAGCAGCCGTGTTAGTAACCGGCGCTGCTGAGCGAAGCGCCATGACTGACGAGGCCACCTCGATTTATTCGCATTACGTGCCCTCATAGCGGCTGGCTTCACCTTTGGCTGGCCATTCACTATCAGTAGATTGTGCGCTGTCCTCAGCCTGCTGGGTGGGGGATGATTGATCTGGGCTGCTTTCCCATTCGTTCGGAACTGGCTCAGCAGTGTCGATGGCAGACGGCTTCACTTCTGCTTCAAGTTGTTCTTGCGCGAGACGCCAATAAAACTCTTCAGCTCCTTCAGGACGACCATCCCTTTCCCACAATTCATAAGCTTTTTCTCGAATTTGCGATTCTTCAGTCATAACCATTTTCTCCTCTAGTAAGCGTTATTTTTTAGCTGTCGCTTGTGTTCCACATACTCAGTAAAGCAGCAGGTGCGTTAGCGTCAGACAACACCTCAGAAAAATGATCATTTGTGCCGCCGCAGCCTCTCAAACAATCGATTTTTTAAACCTATTCCCTTTGATATTCATCAATACACAGGTGGTCATACCTCTATCGCAAGATCAAATCTTTACGGTTGCGTTACCTCGCCTGAAGCGCGGCCATAGCGGTTCGAGGGGGATCAATGAAGTAGGAGGTGGCCATGTACTACCAGCACATAAATGCCCATCTAACCGCTTGTCGCCGCTTGGCGATGGAGCAGAATGAAAAACTTTTCGAAGAGGCGAATGCCCTCAATCGATCAGCAATCGACTTGCTGGATAGACCAGATCTTGATAGCGAAATGTTTCTTCAATATTTGCAGCTTCGAGGAAGGGCAGATGCCAAGTTTCGTGAAGCGCTGGATCATCTCTCGTTAATCAATGAGCAATTCCCTGCACTTTCAAACGAACCAGAGACGCTCTCCGGAGTGAAGCAGGTGGCATCGCCCCCCCCAGCCGCTCAAGGACGAGCTGATTGGGCTGCGAGTGGCGAGACAATTATGGCTCCTGCTTCCAACCTACGGATGGGACCAAAGGACTATTAAGAACCCATTGCATTCGCTTATGTGCCTTGCGCTCTCGCTCAACAGCAGCCTTCCACTGTCCCCCGAAGGCCCTCCCCGCTCTAACGAAAGCCATAGCGTCCGCAGTCGTAGCAGCCAGTTCCGTACGAGCCAGGGCCAAGTCTGCTTTGAATTTTTCAGTAGTCATCTTAGCTCTCGGTGACTATGCCTAAGCGTCCCTAGGCAAAATTCGTACGTCTGATGGCCATCTCACTACGTAACTCGCCTATGAGTTCCGCTATCGCTCGGCTGGACGTTAGCTTCTCTGTCGTGATGGCAGTGACCAACAATTCAACCTGTCCAGTCGATGGATCGAACACTTTGATCATCAACGATCCATCCGGATTTGCCGTGCAGGTGCAGGAGAACGGAAGAAAGCCGCATTCGATGATCTGGCGCAACTCACGCATCGAGAACATGACTTACGTCCTCAGAGTCACAGGGAGTTGATTTCCTCTAAATAATAATAGGTAGTCTGCGGCCTTACGTGAGGCCAAATTGGTACCAGCAAGTGCCTTTCATCGATCTCCACTACGGGTCGTTTTCAGCCGGTCGCAACAGGCTGAAATCGGCCAGAAGTGGTCGCTCAAACTGCCGATAGATACGTGTTCGATTCACAGAACCGGATCCACTTGAGCTGCCTTGGTAGGATTGTCATGGCTGGGCGGGCCATAAGAAAGTCCAGCCATGCACGGTAGGCCCTTGATCACCCCCGACGGTATTACGCCGGCGTCATGCATTCCGCCGACGACGCCACCCCTCGTAAGTGATCCGCTGCCGACGCTCAGCCAGAAGCTATCGCTTGTAATGATTGCCGTGGCTGTAGCAACCTCAAAATGCCACCATTCAAACCCTCGTGCTAGAGCGGTTACCATTCGCCCCCCAGTAGTGACATGGAACACAGGGAAAGCGGAGCTCAGCTTTTAGGATAAGTCCTACAGCCAGCGCCTGAGCTTCCCGGTAACGTCATTCTGTCCCTGCCTCAAGCTGGGATTTCCCCAAGGACGAACAAGGATGCTGCATGAGTGGTTATGTACCCAACCCACCGAAGGGCTACCGCAACAAGGGCGTTGAACCTGTAGATATTGGTGCTCAACGCTGGGCGGAATACAAAGACCTTCCACCGAAGGCAGGCGCGAAACCCAATGCGGCTGGCTGTACCTTTACCAAACCCTGCAAGCTGCCCGACGGGACCATTAACTACGTCAGTCCTGGTGGATCGATCCCCACGGATGCTGTCAGCGAGTACGGTGAATTCTCCCTCCTGGGTGGTCGTGAAGCGGATACAGAGGGGAACATCCCTCTCAAGAAAATCAGCGGTAACGCGTTACCCACAGCACTGGGAACCCTCCTACTAGGCGGAACGACTGTTGCTACTGCCGGGGCGTCTTGTGGCGGTCTCTGCACCGCTGGGGCTGCGGTTGCAGGGGTAAGCACCGGGACTGCCACAACGGGTGGTGCTGGTGTAGTTACTGCGGGGGTTGCTGCTGGAGCGTTGGCAGGAGTGGTTGCGCTACTGTGGCCGTCGAGCTTGGGCGACAGCTCCCTGTACACAGAAGAGCAGCTCAAATCACTCAAGGAAGGCCGCACTCGTGTTCGATTGCATGTCGAGCAACAAGCAGACGGCACGTTGAAGGGGTACGGGTACAACACCCAGAAGCGCCGCGACTGGGAAATGATTCCTGTAGTCCAGTTCAAAGCTCAGGGCTCTCAGCAGGTGGCGGACTTCGGTGACGGGATAACCCTGATATGGACGCCAGCGGTTGACCCATCCAGCACCTCAGGGATTCCCCCACTTGAGGGTGCCCCACAAGCGCCTCAGATATGGATCTATCCGCCAACCGAACAGGCGGATAACATCATCGTCAACCCGATCTACCCGCCCGAGTACAAAGATTTCATCCTTGTGTTCCCGGCTGATTCTGGTGTGCAGCCGCTGTACATTGTGATGAGTGTCCGAAAGACACCCGGAACCGCAACAGGCCAAGGCGAAGACCTGACAGGTATCTGGCTCATTGGGGCGAGTTCGGGAGTTGGCGTTCCGATCCCAAAAGAAGTGGCGGATGCACTGAGGGGGCGTGATTTCAAAAGCTTCGATAAATTCAGATCAGCACTCTGGGAAGCTGTCTCAGAGTCGGCGGCGGCTGATCAGTTCATCAAACAGAACGTCAGTCGTATGCGTACAGGCAGGGCTCCACGGGCAAGAGAAGCCGATAGCGTGGGAGGTAGAATGTCTTATGAGCTGCACCACCTCAACAAAGTGTCAGAGGGCGGTGGCGTGTACGACGTTGATAACCTGCGAGTAAACACGCCAAGAAACCACATTGATCTTCACAGGAACGAATAGGCCGGCCATGACAGACACACTCCTGAAAAACAGCTTCTCGGAGTACACCGAAGCCGAGTTCATTGAGCTGCTAGAAGAGCTCGCCAAAGAAGACGAAGAAGCAGAAACAGATGATCGTGCCGACGCGCTTCTATTGCACTTCAAGAAAGTCAGCCAACACCCAGCCGGGTCAGACTTGATCTACTACCCGGAGCCCGGTGCAGATAACTCCCCTGCGGGCGTTACACAGATAGTGAAAGAGTGGCGTGCAGCTCAAGGCTTACCAGGGTTCAAAGCGTAGGAATGAGTCTGCAGGACCAGTGGCTGGCTGGATGCTATCGCATTCAGACCGGCCACTCCTTTTACTTCGGCGTTGAAACCTCTTTGGCGTAGGCCTGGCACGCCGCTAGCGCAATCAATCCCCGGTCGCCCGCGTCGGTGATGCCGATAATTCGTTGAGCATGCGCTGGGTCAAGTCGTGCGCGCGCTGCTCCATGAACCACGCCGCCGGCTGCGGTACCGGCTGGCACTGAACAGCCACCGGCTGAGTCCTTGGCGTCGAGAAGGACTGACAGCCGCAAATCAGAAGTGGCAAGGCGATCGCGCAGGCGAGCCTGATTGGTTTGAGCATCGCTCAGTTCCTTGTAGTGAGTTTGTTCGCTGGCCGACAG
>Ga0182006_1000528_pt1 | contig 29006 bp, 20 predicted proteins | sample Sormic07211104_1_FD_123022 | JGI IMG/M metagenome (GOLD analysis project Ga0182006, IMG submission 123022) | Rhizosphere microbial communities from Sorghum bicolor, Mead, Nebraska, USA - 072115-104_1 MetaG | ecosystem: Host-associated > Plants > Roots > Rhizosphere | place: USA: Nebraska...
ACAAAATTGACAGAGCCACTGCTGGCGCCGACCGGAATGGTAATGGTCTGGCCGTTGGACAGGGTCACAACCACTGGCGAGCCGGTGACTGGCGCTGACACGGACGCGGTGTAAACCACGGTCCCACCTTCGGCGACGTTTGCAGTCGCAGTCAGCGAAACGGTGCTGGTGTCGATGGTATCGGTGACGGTGGTGGCTGCCGGGGCAGTGCTCGGCACCAGGTTTTCGAAATTGCCACCGGTGGCGGTGGAGATGGTGGCCTGGACCGTGCCGGTGTCTTTGTAAACGTCATCGGCAGGGGCGGCGACGCTCACGCTGCCAGTGGTCGCGCCTGCAGCGATGGTGATCACGGCCCCGTTGCTCAAGGTCACGGTGACTGGCGTGCCCGCCGGATTGGTCAGGGTCGCGGTGTACAGAATCTGACCACCTTCGGCCACTTCGGTGGACGCCGACAGGCTCAGGCCGGTGTCGTCTTTCGAATCGGTGATGGTGGTGAGTGCCGGCTCGGTGCTCGGGGTCAGTTGTTCGAAATTACCGCCGGTGGTGCCGGTGATCGTAGTGCTGACGGTGCTGCCGTTGTTGTAGACGTCATTGGCCGGGGTATCGACGGTCACGCTGCCGGTGGTCTTGCCCGCTTCGATGGTAATGATCGAGCCATTGCTCAAGGTCACGGTCATTGGCGTGCCAGCCGGGTTGGTCAGGGTGGCGGTGTAAGTGATCTGGCCGCCTTCGACAACGGTGCTGGTGGCGCTGAGGCTCAGGCCGGTGTTGTCGATCGAGTCGGTAATGGTGGTGACGGCCGGCGTGGTGCTCGGTACGAGGTTCTCGAAATTGCCACCGGTGGCACCGGTGATCGTGGTGCTGACGGTGCTGCCGTTGTTGTAGACGTCGTTGGCCGGGGTTTCGACGTTCACGGAGCCGGTGGTTTTTCCGGCTTCGATGGTGATGGTCGAGCCGTTGGACAGGGTCACGGTGACCGGCGTCTGCGCCGGGTTGGTCAGGGTCGCGGTGTAGGTGATCTGGCCACCTTCAGTGACGCTTGAACCCGCTGTCAGCGTAACGGTAGTGGTGTCGACGGTGTCGGTGACCTGGGTCACGGCCGGAGCAGTCGGCGGGGTGACCACGATACCGCTGCCACCCGTGGTGCCAGTGACGGTCACGTCGATTTGGGTCGGATCGTTATAAACAGTGTCGTTCGGCGCCAGAGGAACGTTGACGGTACCGGTAGTCTGGCCGGCTGTGATCACGATCACCGCGCCGTTGGACAGGGTGATGGTCAGGTCGGTCAGCGGTGCCTGGGTCAGGGTCGCGGTGTAAACCAGTACACCACCGGCCTCGGTGATAGTTGGCGTGGCGCTCAGACTCAGCGTTGATTCGCGCAGGGCATTGGTGCTGGTATCGGCCGTCTGGCCGCCGGTAGTGTTTTGTGTTGCCAAAGCCGCAGTGGCGAGGCCTGCGGTAGGGAAGCCAATGGTCGGGTCGACCCGGGCAGCGGTTGCCTCCAGGGCCACGAAGCTGTGGCCGCCACCGGCAGAGCCGCCCGCGCTCGCGGCAGTAGGGCCGGCCGCGGTGGCTTCAAGAGCGGTGGTCGGGTCGACACCGGCAGCGATGGCTTGCTGCAATTCGTCAACCGATGGCGCGGCTTGTGCAGTGGCTTGTGCAAGGTCGGTGCTGGAGTCCGGATTGCTGCCACTCCACTGAGTGTCGCGGCCCAGGTCCAGGGTCCGCCCGTCAGCCAGTTCAAGGGTAATGGCGCCGGCGGCACCGGTGTCCACTTGGTCGCCCACAAACAACCGGTCGCCTTCAACGAGTACGCGGCGGATGCCCTCTGGGGACACCGCGAAAACCTGACCAACAATGCTTTTGACGATGGCAACAACACTGCTCATTGAAGACTCTCCGGGTGTCACGTTCAGTTGACTTCCATGAACCGCTCGGGCGCGTTCGCCGATCGGGGCTGGACGTTCTTACAAAATTCGATACATAACTTTGACGCTCGAATCGTCAATAATTTGGCTATATTCTTTCGAAATTAACTTTATGCCAAACTATTGACCTTATGGGAGTCATCCTAAACAATCGTCCAAGTAATGTCACATTGATATTTAAGCGGCGACCTGTCCCACAGCGTGTGATCCAGTTCCGATTTTGAACTTTCCGACATACGGTCATTCCGGTTGCCATCATGCGATGCAGCGCCATGTTCTGCAGTGATTCAAGACAAGAAGTCCCGGGAATTCCATCTATGCGTTTGCACCTGTTCAAGGTTCTACCCTTCGCCTTTGCCGCCAGCGTTGTTCAGGCGCAAACCCTTCCGCAGGCCATGCAACAGGCACTGGATGTCCATCCGGAAATCCAGGCAGGGGTCAATAGTCGGCTGGCCGCGGATTATCAATTAAAGGCTGCAAAAGGTGGATACCTGCCACGGGTCGATCTGCTGGGCGGTTATGGTCGCGAAGGCACCGACAGTGTCTCCACCCGTGCCGCTGGCGGCAGCAACCACTGGGAAACGCTGAACCGGAGCGAGTCAAGTTTACGTCTGTCACAGATGGTTTTTGACGGTTTTGCGACGTCCAGCGAAGTGGGGCGTCAACAAGCCACCGTTAATTCCCGTGCTTATTCCTTGATGGGCACCTCGGAACGCACCGCGTTGACCGTCGCTCAGGTTTATCTCGATGTGCTGACCCGCCGCGAATTCGTGCGCCTGGCCGAAGACAACCTGAAAAACCACGAACGGATTTTTGACCAGATCAAATTGCGCACCCAGCGCGGCGTGGGCAGCGGCGCCGATCTCGATCAGGCCGAAGCACGCATGGCCCAGGCCCGCAACAACCTGATCACCGAGCAGACCAACCTGGCAGACGCCCAGACCAACTTCCTCAGTGCCGTCGGCCAAATGCCCGATCAACTGGAGCGGCCTGCCGATTTTATGGCGCTGTTGCCAGCCAACCTGAATGAAGCCCGGGCGCAGATGCTGGAAAACAGCCCGATCCTGCGTTCCGCCGAATCGGATATCGCTGCTGCCGAGAAACAGTACGAAGCCGCCAAGTCGAGCTTCTACCCGCGCTTCGATGCCGAACTGGGTCGCACCGCCGACAACGACCTCGATGGTCAGAACGGTCACAACAACGAATGGCAGGCCATGCTGCGCATGCGCTTCAATTTGTTTGCCGGTGGCAGCAACAAGGCCGATCTGGAATCCAAGTCCTACCTGTCGAACCAGGCGCTGGATATCCGCAACAACGCCCTGCGCGTGTTGAATGAAGAACTGGGCCTGGCCTGGAATGCCCTGAACAACGCCAACGCCCAGGTGCCGATCGCCCAGCAATATGTCGATCGCAGCGCCAGCGTGCGCGGCGCGTATCAGAAGCAATTCAGCCTCGGCGAACGGACGCTGCTTGACTTGCTCGACAGTGAAAACGAGCTGTTCACCGCTTCCCGTCGGCTGGTCGAGATCAAAAACATTCAGTTATTTACTCAGTACCGAATCAAGGCGACCATGGGCGAATTGCTCAAAAGTCAGGGCGTAGTCGCACCGTTGGCATCCGTTGTGCAGAATGACGTGAAGCCCAAGGTCCAGCTGCCTGGGATGAATTGAGTCCTGCCCCATTTCAACTGTTAGCCAAGAGTGTCGAGCGTGGAATCAGAAGTCAGTCGAGTTCAACTCATTCATGATCCACGCGCGCTGCATGACGATCCGTTACTGGACGGCCTGCTGGCCCTCTGCACTTTGCACCAGAAGCCGGCCAGCGCGGCGATGCTGACCACCGGCCTGCCGTTGCCCAAACAGCGCCTGAGCGTCGAACTGCTGCCTCGTGCGGCCGCTCGCGCCGGGCTGCAAGGGCGGGTGCTGCAACGCAAACTGGAGCAGATTCCGGCGATCGCCATGCCGGCGCTGTTGCTGCTCAAGGACGGACGCAGTGCGGTGCTGCTCGGCTGGCACGGTGAAGACCAGGCCCGCTTGCTGCTCAGTGAAAGCGATGGTGGCGAAGTCTGCGTCAGTCGTGAACTGCTCGCCGACGACTACAGCGGCAAAGTGTTCTTCGCCCAACCCCAGCACAAATTTGACGTTAACCATGGCACGCTGATCCCGCGCGCGCGTTCATGGTTTCGCGACACCCTCAAGCGTTCGCGCTGGCTGTACGTCGACGCCATCGCTGCCAGTCTGCTGATCAATATCATCGCCATGGCCGCGCCGCTGTTCGTGATGAATGTCTACGACCGCGTGGTGCCGAACCAGGCCGAATCGACCCTTTGGGTGCTGGCCATCGGCATCACCGGCGCTTATGTGTTCGACCTGATTCTCAAGAGCCTGCGCAGTCTGTGCCTGGACCTGGCGGGCAAGAAAACCGACCTGATCATTTCAGCGACGCTGTTTGAGCGCATCGTCGGCATGGCCATGAAGTACCGCCCGGCGCGGGTCGGCAGCTTCGCCCAGAACATCCATGAATTTCAGAGCCTGCGCGACTTCCTTGCGTCGCTGACCCTCACTAGCCTGATCGACCTGCCGTTTACGCTGTTGATCTTCCTGGTCATCGCGATCCTCGGCGGGCATCTGGTGTGGATTCCGGTGCTGGCGTTCCCGATTGCGCTGCTGATCGGTTATGCCTTGCAGAAGCCGCTGGTGGCGACCATGGAGCGAACCATGGCCCTGGGCGCCGAGCGCCAGTCGAGCCTGATCGAAACCCTCGCCGGTCTTGATGCGGTCAAGGTCAACAACGCTGAAAGCGAACGCCAGTATCAGTGGGAGCAGACCATCGGCACCCTCAGCCGCCTTGAGCTGCGGGTGAAAATGCTGTCTGGTCTGGCGATGAACATCACCTTGCTGATTCAGCAATTGGCCGGGGTGATCATGATCGTCTTCGGCGTGTACCAGATCATTGCCGGCAACCTGAGCATGGGCGGTTTGATCGCCTGTTACATGCTCAGCGGTCGCGCCCTCAGCCCGCTGGCCTCGCTGTCCGGTCTGCTGACCCGCTACCAGCAAGCCCGCGTGACCATGACCTCGGTCGATCAGATGATGGAGTTGCCTCAGGAGCGCAATTTCGACGAGCGCCCGCTGAGCCGCAAGGTCCTGCAAGGCGCCATTGAATGCCGTCAGTTGACCTTCACCTATCCGAATCAACAGAACCCCGCGCTGAAGGGCATCAACCTGATCATCAAGCCGGGCGAGAAGATCGGCATCATCGGTCGCAGCGGCTCGGGCAAAAGCTCCCTGGCCAAACTGCTGGTGGGCCTCTATCAGCCGGACGACGGCGCGTTGCTGGTGGATGGTGTGGATATCCGCCAGATCGACGTCAGCGAACTGCGCCACAACATTGGCTACGTGCCCCAGGACATCCAATTGCTCGCCGGTACGTTGCGCGACAACCTGGTGTCGGGCGCGCGCTATGTCGAAGACGAATTGGTGCTGCAAGCCGCGGAGCTGGCCGGCGTCCACGAGTTCGCCCGCCTGCACCCGCAAGGTTATGAACTGCAAGTCGGTGAGCGTGGGCAGAACCTGTCCGGCGGTCAGCGCCAGAACGTGGCCCTGGCCCGAGCGTTGCTGCTCAACCCGCCGATCCTGTTGCTGGACGAACCCACCAGCGCCATGGACAACACTGGCGAAGAGCGCCTGAAACAACGCCTCGCTGCCGTGGTGGAAAACAAGACCGTGGTGCTGGTGACGCACCGGGCCTCGCTGTTGTCGCTGGTGGATCGCCTGCTGGTGATCGACCGCGGGCAGATTCTCGCCGATGGCCCGAAAGCCGCCGTGATGGAAGCGTTGAAAAAGGGGCAGATCAGTGTTGCTTAAGTCCGGGGTCAAAGAATCCATCCGCCGCTACTTCAAAGGCTCCGCGTCGCTGCAAGGCCAGCCTCTTCCCGAGGTCAACAAAGCGCTGATCGAGGACGCCCCACGCGTGGTGCGGTTGACGATCTGGGCGATCATTGGCTTCTTCGTGTTCCTGATGCTCTGGGCCAATTTTGCGGTGATCGATGAAGTCACCAAAGGCGACGGCAAGGCGATTCCGTCGTCGAAGATCCAGAAAATCCAGAACCTTGAGGGTGGCATCGTTTCCGAGCTGTTCGTCAAGGAAGGGCAAATCGTCGAGGCTGGCGCGCCGCTGATACGTCTGGACGACACACGGTTTGCCTCCAACGTTGGCGAAACCGAAGCCGATCGGCTGTCGATGCTGTTGCGTGTGGAGCGCTTGAGCGCCGAGGTCGATGACCGTCCGTTGAATTTTCCCGCCGATGTGCTCAAAGCTGTACCCGGCCAGGCCGCCAGCGAACAGTCGTTGTACATCAGTCGTCGTCAGCAACTGCACGATGAGATCGGTGGCTTGCAGGAACAGTTGATCCAGAAGCAGCAGGAGCTGCGTGAGTTCACCTCCAAGCAGGCCCAGTACCGCAGCGGTCTGTCCTTGCAGCGTCAGGAAATCGCCATGTCCGAGCCGTTGGTGGCTCAGGGCGCGGTATCCCCGGTCGAGGTATTGCGACTCAAGCGTGCCGAGGTCGAAACCCGCGGCCAATTGGACGCCACCACCCTGGCGATCCCTCGCGCCGAATCGGCGATCAAGGAAGTGCAGCGCAAGATCGATGAGACTCGCGGTAAATTCCGCAGCGAAGCCCTGACTCAACTCAACGAAGCGCGCACCGATCTGAACAAGGCACAGGCGACCGGCAAGGCGCTGGAAGACCGGGTCAGCCGGACACTGGTGACATCGCCGGTACGTGGCATCGTCAACAAATTGCTGGTGAACACCATCGGCGGCGTGATCCAGCCGGGCAGCGACCTGGTAGAAATCGTGCCGCTGGACGACACCTTGCTGGTGGAAGCCAAGATTCGCCCGCAAGACATCGCCTTCCTGCATCCGGGGCAAGATGCCACGGTGAAGTTCACGGCTTACGACTACACCATTTATGGCGGGCTGAAAGCCAAGCTGGAGCAGATCGGTGCCGACACCATCACCGACGAAGACAAGAAGACCACGTACTACATCATCAAACTGCGCACCGAGCGCAGCCACCTCGGGACGGATGAAAAGCCGTTGCTGATCATTCCTGGAATGGTGGCGTCGGTGGATATCATTACTGGCAAGAAGACCATACTCAGTTATTTGCTCAAGCCGATTATCCGTGCTCGCGCCGAGGCGTTGCACGAGCGGTAGTTTTCGGGTGAGGCTGATGGCCTCTTCGCGGGCAAGCCTCGCTCCTACAGGACGCGGGGCTTCTGTAGGAGCGAGGCTTGCCCGCGAAAGCGTCCTCAAAGACACCACACTTCAAAAGCCATATCGTTATTCGCTAACGGTATTTAAATTTAAATTCTTATACCTATAAAGTCACTTCCCTGCGTACCTGCCGACCAATCGGCGCGCCGCACGACACGAACCAACACGGGACCTCCGTGAGTTTCTGATCGACGCGCGCCCTTGAGCGCGCCGTGCGTGGGAGTGATTTTTATGCCAGCTGTCTCTTTTTCCCCAAAGCCTGAGCCAACAAGCGCCGCCACCCTCGCGTCGCAAGCCTTCGAAATCCGCCCGTTCAGCGGCGCCGTCGGTGCCGAAATCATCGGCCTGGATCTGTCCCGCCCAATCAATGACCAGGACTTCTCCCGAATCCACCGTGCGCACCTGGATCATCATGTGGTGGTGTTCCGCGACCAGCGCATAACCCCCGAACAGCAGATCGCCTTCAGCCGCCGTTTCGGCGTGTTGCAGATCCATGTACTCAAGCAATTCCTGCTGGCCGGGCATCCGGAAATTCTCATCGTTTCCAACATCATCGAAAACGGCCAATCCATCGGCCTCGGTGATGCCGGCAAGTTCTGGCACTCCGATCTCTCTTATAAAGAACTGCCGAGCCTGGGCTCGATGCTGCATGCCCAGGAGCTGCCCTCCGAAGGCGGCGACACGCTGTTCGCCGACATGCACAAAGCCTGGGACAGCTTGCCCGAGGCGCTGCGTAAAGCCGTCGAAGGTCGTTCGGCCGCGCATTCCTACACGGCGCGCTACAGCGAGAGCAAATTCGAGGGCAACTGGCGTCCGACCCTGACGCCGGAGCAACTGGCTCAGGTCGCTGAAGTTGTTCATCCGATCGTCCGCACCCACCCGGAAAACGGTCGCAAGGCGTTGTTCGTCAGCGAGGGCTTCACCACCCGCATCGTCGGTTTGCCGGAAGACGAGAGCAAACAATTGCTCGACGAGCTCTACGCCCACAGCGTGTTGCCGCAAAACATTTACCGCCATCAATGGCAGGCCCACGACCTGGTGTTCTGGGACAACCGCTCGCTGATTCACCTCGCCGCCGGATGTCCCAGCCATCTGCGCCGCAAGTTGTATCGCACCACCATCCAGGGCGACGCGCCTTTCTGATTTCGGAGAACCCTCATGTCCAAACGTCTTCCATTTGCACCGTTGGCCGCCGCTATCGGCCTGGGTTTCAGCCTGCTCGCCGGCAGCCTGGTGGCGCCGACCGTGGCCCACGCCGAGGGTGAAATTCGTATCGCCGAACAATTCGGTATCGTTTATCTGCTGCTCAACGTGGTGCGCGATCAGAACCTGATCGAGAAATACGGCAAGCAGGAAGGCATCGACATCAAGGTCGACTGGACCCAGCTCTCCGGCGGCTCGGCGGTCAACGATGCGTTGCTCTCCGGCTCCATCGACATTGCCGGTGCCGGCGTCGGGCCGCTGCTGACCATCTGGGACCGCACTCACGGCAAACAGAACGTCAAGGCCGTGGCTTCCCTGGGCAACTTCCCTTACTACCTGGTGAGTAATAACCCGAAGGTCAAAACCATCGCTGACTTCACCGAAAAGGACCGCATTGCGGTGCCGGCGGTCGGGGTGTCGGTGCAGTCGCGCTTCCTGCAATACGCAGCGGCCAAGCAATGGGGCGACAAGGAATTCAATCGCCTCGACAAGTACACCATTGCCGTTCCGCACCCGGATGCCACTGCGGCACTGATCGCTGGCGGCACCGAGTTGACCGGGCATTTCTCCAACCCGCCATTCCAGGATCAGGCGCTGGAAAACCCCAGCGTGCACGTGGTGCTGAACACCTATGACCTGCTCGGCCCGAACTCGCCGACCGTGTTGTTCGCCACCGAGAAATTCCGCAACGAGAATCCGAAAACCTATAAAGCCTTCATCGCGGCGCTGACCGAAGCGGCCGAGTTTGCGCAGAGCGATAAAGGCGCGGCGGCCGACACATACATCCGTGTCACCAAGGCAAAAATCGACCGTGCGGCGTTGCTGAAAATCATCGACAACCCGCAGTTCGAATTTACCGTCACGCCGAAAAACACTTACCCACTGGCCGAGTTCCTCTACCGCGTCGGCGCGATCAAAAACAAACCGGATTCGTGGAAGGATTACTTCTTCCAGGATGCCAAACCGCTGCAAGGGAGCTGATCGACATGAACGCCCCCTTGCAAGGCCACACGGCCAGCAATCCGATCGCGGCCGCGCAAGCGCTGCTGTCGGTCGACCAGGTCAGCCTGGAATACCGCACGCCTGCGCGCGTGGTTCGAGCGACCCATCAGGTCAGTTTCGAGATCGATCCGGCGGACCGCTTTGTGTTGCTCGGTCCGTCCGGCTGCGGCAAATCGACGTTGCTCAAGGCGGTCGCCGGGTTCATCCCGCCCTGTGAGGGCGAGATTCGCCTGCAAGGCCAGCGGGTCGATGCGCCGGGGCCGGACCGGATCGTGGTGTTCCAGGAGTTCGATCAGCTGCCGCCGTGGAAAACCGTCAAGCAGAACGTGATGTTTCCGCTGCTCGCTTCCAAAACCCTCAAGCGCAAAGAGGCTGAAGAGCGGGCGCTGCATTATCTGGACAAGGTCGGTCTGGCGGGGTTTGCCGATGCCTATCCGCATACCTTGTCCGGCGGCATGAAGGCTCGGGTGGCGATTGCCCGGGCGTTGGCGATGCAACCGAAAATCCTGTTGATGGACGAACCCTTCGCCGCCCTCGACGCGCTGACCCGGCGCAAGATGCAGGAAGAGTTGCTGCTGCTCTGGGAAGAGGTGCGTTTCACGCTGCTGTTCGTCACTCACTCCATCGAAGAGGCGTTGGTGGTGGGTAATCGGATTCTGCTGCTGTCGCCTCATCCGGGGCGGGTACGAGCCGAAGTCCACAGCCATCAATACGATTTGCACAGCCTCGGCGGCGTGGCGTTCCAGGAATCGGCACGGCGGATTCATCGGCTGTTGTTCGATGAAGGCCAGTCACCGGAAACCGCGCGTGAGCTGGATTTCGCCGATATTCGCATCGCTTATTGAGCCATTGAGAGGAGTGCCCGATGAGCCCGCTATCATCCGCGCGTAAAGAGTACGAAACCATTTTGCAGCCGCTGACGAGCGTCCCGCTGGAGCGTGAGTTAGCCCTCGGTCAGCGTCTCTGGCAACAGGGCTGGTTGCGTAAAAGCCTGATCCTGATTGTGCTCGCGCTGCTCTGGGAAGCCGTTGCCCGTTACCAGAATAACGACCTGCTGCTGCCAGGTTTTCTGCAAACCGCCAGCGCGCTGTACGACGGCCTGCTCAGCGGTGAACTGTTGGGCAAGGTGTGGATTTCGCTGGTGGTGTTGTTGAAGGGCTACCTGATCGGGATTGTGCTGGCGTTTGCCCTGACCACATTGGCGGTGTCGACACAATTGGGTCGCGATCTGCTGAGCACGCTGACCTCGATGTTCAACCCGTTGCCGGCGATTGCGCTGTTGCCGCTGGCGCTGCTGTGGTGCGGGCCGGGGCAGAACAGTCTGATTTTTGTACTGGTGCATTCGGTGCTCTGGGCGTTGGCCTTGAACACCTATGCCGGGTTCCTTGGCGTTTCGGAAACCCTGCGCATGGCGGGGCGCAATTACGGCCTCAAGGGCATGCGTTTCGTGTTGTTCATCCTGATCCCGGCCGCGCTGCCGTCGATCCTCGCCGGTTTGAAAATCGGCTGGGCATTCGCCTGGCGCACGCTGATCGCCGCTGAACTGGTATTTGGCGCCACCAGCGGCAAGGGTGGGTTGGGGTGGTACATCTTCCAGAACCGTAATGAGCTGTACACCGACAAGGTGTTTGCCGGGTTGGCGGTGGTAATCCTGATCGGTTTGCTGGTGGAGAATCTGGTGTTTGATACGTTGGAGCGGGTGACGGTGAAGCGTTGGGGGATGCAGCGGTGATCTTTTGATCTGCTAGCATTGCGTCTGAATCAATCCAGACCAGCTATGAGTGCTCAGCATGCAACTCCCGGACATGAACCTGTTGGTCGCCCTCGACGCCTTGCTCGACGAGGGCAGCGTGGTGGGCGCTGCGCGACGGATGAACCTCAGCCCGGCGGCGATGAGCCGGACGCTGACGCGGATTCGCGAGGCCATCGGCGATCCGATTCTGGTACGCGCCGGCCGTGGCCTGGTGCCGACGCCCAAGGCGCTGGAGCTGCGCGAGCAAGTGCGGGACCTGGTGGAACAGGCCGCTTTGCTGTTCCGTTCTGCCGATGACGTGGACCTGGGCAGCTTGCGCCGGCGGTTCAGCATTCGCGCCAATGATTTCTTTGTGGGCGTCTATGGCGGCAAGCTGTTCGACACGATGGAGCGCCAGGCTCCGCATTGCGAACTGCGCTTTGTCCCCGAGGGCGACGGGGACGATGAAGCCTTGCGCGAAGGACGCATCGATCTGAGCGTCAGCAACAATCGACCGCTGATGCCGGAAGTGAAGGTGCAAAACCTGTTCTCCACCCACTTTGTCGGACTGGTGCGCGAAGACCATCCGCTGTTCGATGACGAGATCACCGCCGAGCGTTACGCCGGCTTTTCCCATATCAGCATGTCCCGTCGCGGGATCGCCCGTGGGCCGATCGACACGGCGCTCAATGCCTTGGGGCTGGAACGGCGGGTGGCGGTGATTGCGCCGAGTTTCCATGCGGCGATGTTCGCCTTGCCGGATTCCGACCTGATCCTGCCGGTGCCCAAAGAAGCATTGCTGAGTGTGCGGCGCCTGGGCTTGAAGCTGCGCTCGTTCACCCTGCCGATTCCGCTACCTACCCTCATGCTGACCCAGGCCTGGCACCCGCGCTTCGACAAAGACCCGGCGCACCGCTGGATGCGTGAAACGCTCAAGGCTTGTTGCGACGAGACCTGGCTGGCGGCACAGCCGGTTTGAAGATCAAGGGATCGCATCCTTTAATCATTGCGTTTAGTGCACTTATAAGCTGCCAATAAGTCAATTTTCGTAAGGCATCGCACTTCCTAAAATGCTTCGGTATTCCCCTTCCGGAGCGTGCAGTACATGACTTCCCTCCCGGTCGCGGCGCCTCTCGCTGCGACTACTCCAGCGACCGCCGTCGCACCGCCGGTCTTCGGCCCGCGAATCATCATTGGCCTGGTGGGTGTGTTGCTGGCGGTGTTGGTGTCAGGCCTGAACGAGATGGTGACCAAGGTCGCCCTGGCCGACATTCGCGGTGCGTTGGCCATCGGCTACGACGAAGGCACCTGGCTGGTCGCCAGCTACACCGCGACCTCGGTGGCCGCCATGGCGTTTGCTCCTTGGTGTTCGGTGACGTTCTCGTTGCGGCGTTTCACCTTGTGCGCCATCAGCGTCTTCACTCTGTTGGGCGTGCTGTGCCCGTTTGTCCCGAATTATGAAAGCCTGCTGGTCATGCGCACCCTGCAGGGCCTGGCCGGTGGTGCGTTGCCGCCGATGCTGATGACCGTTGCGCTGCGGTTCCTGCCGGCCAATGTGAAGCTCTATGGTCTGGCCGGTTATGCCCTGACGGCAACCTTCGGCCCTGGTCTCGGCACGCCGCTGGCCGGGTTGTGGACCGAGTACGTCGGCTGGCAATGGACCTTCTGGCAAATCGTCGTGCCGTGCCTGATTGCCCTGACGGCGGTGGCTTACGGTCTACCCCAGGATCCGCTGCGTCTGGAACGCTGCAAGTCATTCAACTGGCGTGGCTTGCTACTGGGGTTTCCGGCGATTTGCATGTTGGTGATCGGCATCCTGCAAGGCAATCGGCTGGACTGGTTCGAGTCGAGCCTGATCTGCGCACTGCTCGGCGGCGGGCTGCTACTGCTGGTGCTGTTCCTGATCAACGAGTGGTCGCAACCGATTCCGTTCTTCAAGTTGCAGATGCTCGGCATCCGCAACCTGTCGTTCGCATTGTTGACCCTGGCCGGCGTGTTGGTGGTGTTGCTCGTGGTGGTGATCATTCCCTCCAGTTACCTGGCTCAGGTCCAGGGCTATCGCCCCATACAGACTGCGCCAATTATGCTGTTGGCGGCGTTGCCACAGTTGATCGCGCTGCCGTTGGTGGCGGCGCTGTGCAACCTGCGTTGGGTCGATTGCCGCTGGGTGCTGGGGATCGGCCTGAGCATGCTGGCGCTGTCTTGCATCGGCGGCTCGCAGCTGACGTCGGCGTGGATTCGTGACGATTTCTACGTCCTGCAATGGCTGCAGATTTTCGGTCAACCCATGGCCGTGCTGCCGCTATTGATGCTCTCCACCGGCAGCATCACCCCGATGGAAGGACCGTTCGCCTCGGCCTGGTTCAACACGGTCAAAGGCCTGGCGGCAGTGATCGCCACCGGTGTGATCGATGCGCTGACCACCGCAAGGCTGCATTTCCACTCGAGCATGCTGGTGGACAACCTCGGTAACTCGCCTCTGGTTGATAGCGCCAGCGCGAACCTCGCTCACCGTCTGCATCAGCAGGCTGTGGTGCTGACTTCTTCCGATCTTTATCTGTGCATGGCCGGCGTCGCGGTGGCGCTGATCCTGCTGATTTTCTGGCTGCCGACGCGGATTTATCCACCGCGCGCGCCAACTTGAACGCTTCACTGAAACAGAAGGTTTTTATGACGACTCAATCAAAGCAAAAAATCGCTGTCGGCGTTGCCGCAGCGATGGTGGTCGGCGTGTTGATTTACCTGCTGGCGCCGGGCTTGTTCGGCAAGCGTACACAGCAAAGCACTAATGATGCCTTCGTCTCGGCGGACTTCACCCTGGTGGCGCCGCGTGTGGCGGGATTCATCAAGGAAGTGCTGGTGGAGGACAACCAACAGGTCAAGGCCGGGCAACTGCTGGCGTTGATCGACGACCGCGACCTGCGCGCTGCCGCTGAGGCTGCTGACGCGCAAACCCTGGTGGCCAGGGCGCAGCTGCAAAACGCCCGGGCGACCCTGGAACGCCAGACGTCGGTGATCGCTCAGGCCCAGGCTACGGTGGTTTCGGCGAAGGCGGAGATGGCTTTCGCCGAGCATGAACTGAACCGCTACAACCACCTCGCCGGGGTGGGTGCCGGCACCGTGCAGAATGCCCAGCAGGCGCGCACGCGCATCGATCAGGCCACCGCTCGGTTGGCCAATGCCACAGCGGCGCTGGCGGCGGAACGCAAACAAGTGGAGATCTTGACTGCCCAGCGCGATGCCGCCGAAGGTGGACTGAAACGAGCGCAAGCGGCGCTGGAAATGGCCAGTTATGAACTGTCCTATACGCGCATCGTTGCCCCCCAGGACGGCATGGTCGGCGAGCGCGCGGTGCGGGTCGGCGCCTATGTCACACCGGGCAGCAAGATTCTGGCCGTGGTGCCGCTGGAGCGGGCGTATGTGGTCGCCAATTTTCAGGAAACCCAATTGACCGACGTACAGCCGGGGCAGGACGTGCAGGTGCATGTCGACAGTCTTGGTGGCGAAGCCCTGCAGGGACGCGTCGAGAGCATCGCACCGGCCACCGGCGTGACCTTCGCGTCAGTCAAACCGGACAACGCCACCGGCAATTTCACCAAGGTTGTGCAACGGATTCCGGTGAAAATCATCCTCGATCCAGGCCAGCCATTGGCCGAGCGGTTGCGGGTGGGGATGTCGGTGGAGGCGAGTATTGATACTGCCAGCGCTACGGCCGATGAGCATGAGGTCGCACAACGATGAACTTCGCTAATCACACATCCCCGTGGCGAGGGAGCTTGCCCCCGTTCGAGTGCGCAGCGCTCGCAAATTTCGGGTCCGCTGCGCGGCCCAACGGGGGCAAGCCCCCTCGCCACAGAGCTAGTATTCGCTCTGTCGCTATTGTGTTGAACCTGCTTTCGTTGAGTGCCTGCACCGTCGGACCGGACTTCCAGCGCCCTCAGCCGCAGCAAGTCGCCCAATGGTCGAAACCGGCCAAAGCCGCCGCCAGTCAGGTCGTTCCCAACGAGATGGACGAACGCTGGTGGGAAGTGTTCCACGATCCGAAACTCTCGGCCCTGACCCAACGCGCCCTGACCGACAACCTCGATTTGAAACTCGCCAGCAGCCGCTTGCAACAAAGCCGCGCCGCGCGCCAGGTAATCACCGCCGAGCGCTATCCCAACACTACCGCCACTAGTAGCTACGGGCGCAAACGCAACAGTGGTGAAGGACTGAACGATCCGTCGGGCAATAACGGCGACTCGGCGTACAACCTGTGGGATGCAGGCTTTTCCGCTTCCTGGGAACTGGATTTCTGGGGTCGTGTGCGCCGCGAAACCGAAGCCGCCGATGCCACCCTGGAGGTGGCGGAAAACGATCGCCGTGGCGTGCTGCTGTCGGTGCTCGCCGAAACGGCTCAGGACTATATTCAACTGCGCGGTGTGCAAAGCACCTGGACCGTCACCGAGCAGAATCTCGACGTCGCCCGGCATAGTTTGAAACTCTCGCAACTGCGCTTGGCCGACGGTGTAGCGACGGATCTGGACGTCGCCGAAGCCGCCGCGCAAGTCGCGGCCATCGAATCACGTTTACCGGCGCTGGAGCAGCGTCAGTCGCAACTGATCAACGCGCTGAGCCTGTTGATGGGCGAACCGCCGCAAGCGTTGTCCGCCGAGTTATCCACAGACGCCCCGGTACCGCAAACCCCGCGACAGGTCGCCATCGGCTTGCCGTCGCAATTGGCCGAGCGCCGCCCGGATATCCGCCAGGCCGAAGCCCGACTGCATGCCGCGACCGCCAGCATCGGTGTGGCCAAGGGTGACTTCTATCCGCGAATCACCCTGTCGGGCAACATCGGTTCGCAAGCCCTGCAACTGAGCGATTTCGGCTCCTGGGGCTCGCGCTCGTTCAGCATCGGTCCGCAATTGAGCTTGCCGCTGTTCGACGGCGGTCGGCTGCGGGGCGTGTTGCATCTGCGCGAAGCCCAACAACAGGAAGCGGCCCTGGCTTACCAGCAAACCGTGCTGCGGGCATGGCATGAAATCGACAATCAACTCACCGCCTACAACGCCAGCCAATTGCGCCGCGACAGCCTCGCCGAAGCCGTGCGCCAGAACCAGATCGCCCTGCGCACCGCGCAACAGCAGTACGTCGAAGGGGTGGTGGATTTCGTCAACGTCCTGACCGTGCAAGGCGAATTGCTGGCGACCCAGCAACAGTGGGTCGAGAGCTCGACCGGGGTGTCGTTGGCGATGGTGGGGTTGTACAAGGCGTTGGGTGGGGGATGGGAGTCGGTGTATCCGGTGGCAGGGGCCGTTACCAATAATCCGGCTTGATCGCGGGTGCCTTATGAGTAGCCACACGAACTGGAAACTGGTGCGACTGCAGCTCTTCTGAGGTTACGACACGTCGCATCCAGTGTGAGTGCTCCTTTAAAGAGCCTGGTGATGGACGGTTTAACTCGGCTCGATGAGGAAGAATGACTCCAACTCTTATGTCTGGGAAATCTTCTCGAATTGCTCTCAGGGCTGGAGTCATATCGGTGTCGCTGGATACCAGGACTAGCTGTTCGATTTGCTCATGGAAATGGAGCTTGGCCTGCCTTGCCGCAGTGCGATACATGCTGATTGCGATGTGGACATCCGTTTCTTTTTCTTCAAGCTTCCAGATGTCGATCTTGTCTTGGCGAGAGGCGGCGGTCTTTCTGTCAATGAAGCGAGGTGCTTTAGCTGGCTCAAGTTTATGGCGACCATAGTGAACGGCAACATTAGTCGCTTTTAAAGCACGCACATAGGTGTCTTGAGCTTCTTTGGACACTCTGCCGCGAGTGGCAAGTTCTGGTTTGACAGATGAGGTGAAGTAATCAACCGAGATGAGTGAATTTTGTGGGTTCTCGATGTGGGCGACATGGCCCAGCAAGCCTTTCAGATTGAGCCATTTGTATGGGGTACCCGCGAGCAATCCATAGAACACGTTGTAGCCATCAACAAAGAAAGCGGTACGCACAAACTCAATCCTCAGAAACGAAAAAACCGGCCTAGGCCGGTTTCTTCACCACCAACTGCCAGTGAACTTAATCTCTGCGTACGGGGTTCAGTAAGACGATCCTAAGTCGAGTTAGCGATGACGTCAACCGTTGACTGACCAAGGCATCACTCGGAGGGACATCCCCAGCGCCGGCAAGCCAGTTTTGTGCATTTGTCTGGTTGATGGTCAAGCCATTCCTGGACCCATCTATTAATGATTGTTACGGCGGAAAGGGTAGATGTCCCGTTGCGTTTGTAGGGGATGAAGTGTCTATTGCCGATTTCGTTTTTGATCGAATGGTCGTTCCTGATTTCTTGTGGGATTTATTACCGATACTCATCGAGCTCGGAAATCAACGACCGCTCTGAAAATTTTGTCCTTTTTGAAACATTACATTTCCAACCAATGATGGCCATCCGCTTGACGCGTTCCCCCGCTGTCGTAGACTCCGCTCATCCGTCAGGGAGTTACGGTTATGCGGCGTTTTCGTGTTTGGGTTGCGGGATTAACCTTTGTAACGTGCGTAGTACAGGCGCAAACGCCTGCGCCAGACGATCCGCTGCTGGAAAGCAACGCGGTCGGCGGTAACGCGTCAGCCAGCAGTGAGGCCCGTGGTGTGTTGCGAGCCCGGGATCAGGCGGTGCTCGCCAGTGAGTTGTCCGGGCGGATTGTCGAGTTGCCGTTCAGTGAGGGCGAGTCGTTCAAAAAGGGCGACACCCTGGCGCGGTTTGACTGTTCGGCTTATCAGGCTCAGCTCAACGCGGCACAGGCCGCCAATCGTGGCGCCGGTGAGGAGCTGGCCCATAATCGGCAACTGGCGGCGTTGAATTCGGTGGGGCGCTTTGAAGTGGCGCGGGCCGAGGCCAAGGTCAGCGAAACCCAGGCGCAATCTCAGGTTTATCAGGTTCAGGTCAAGCGCTGCAGCGTGGTCGCGCCGTTCGATGGCCAGGTCGTCGAGCGCAAGGTCAAGCGCTACGAAAGCGTTGCCGCCGGTGCGCCGTTGCTGGATGTGGTCGATAACCGCACCCTGGAAATTCACCTGTTGGTGCCGTCACGCTGGATGGGCAAGCTCAAGCCCGGCCAGACGTTCAGTTTTGTCCCCGATGAAACCGGTCAGCCGCTGGATGCCACGGTCAAGCGCCTCGGCGCGCGGATCGACGAAGGCAGCCAGACCTTGCTGCTGGTGGCGACACTGCCCAACGCCAGCGGCCTGTTGGCCGGCATGAGCGGAACGGCGCGTTTCGCGGAGCTCAAGTGAACGCCCCGGTAACGGGCGGCGCCGAGCAGGTGTTCGCCAGGTTTCTCGACCTCGAACGCCAGACCCGCGCGGCTCGTAATTCTTCGCAACTGGCCTACAGCCTGGTCAATGACGGTCAGTCGCTGTTCAGTTTCCGCCATGCCGCATTGTTGATCGCCGGCAAGGTGCAGGCGGTGACCGGTGTCAGTGCGGTGGAGCCGAATGCGCCGTTCGTGGCGTTTGTCGAGCAAGCGGTCGCGCAGTTGTTCAAGCTCGAGGTGCTGAAACAGGCACGGGTGATCGCGCCCGATCTGCTCAGTGAATCGATTCAGGCCGATTGGCAAAGTCTGTCGGCCGCTCAGGTGTTCTGGTTGCCACTGATTGATCATCAGGGCGAGATCTTCGGCGGGCTGTGGCTGGCGCGGGATGTGCCGTGGAACCCTGCCGAGCAGGTGCTGTTGTCGCAACTGGGCGACACCTACAGCCATGCCTGGCTGGCGCTGCAACCGCGCAAACCCTGGCGACTGCGCTGGACGCGCAAGCGTCAGGTGGCACTGGTCGCCGTGTTGTTGCTCGGGTTACTGATTCCGGTGCGCCAATCGGTGTTGGCGCCGGCTGAGGTCGTCCCGTTGGGCGGTCGGGTGGTCGCGGCGCCGCTGGACGGGGTGATCGCCGAGTTCCTGGTCAAACCCAACCAGACGGTGAAGACCGGCGACCTGCTGCTGCGCTTCGAAAGCACCACGCTCAAGGCTCAGGCTGATGTGGCCGAGCGCGCTCTGGGCGTTGCCGAAGCGGAACTCAAGGCCAATTCCCAACGTTCCTTCGCCGATGCCGAATCCAGTTCGAAAATCGATCTGCTGGCCGCACGTGTCGAGCAGAAACGCGCCGAACGGGATTACGCCCGTGAACTGCTCAAACGCAGCGAAGTGCGTGCCGAGCGGGATGGCATCGCGGTGTTCGCCGATGCCGAACGCTGGACCGGCAAACCGGTACAGACCGGCGAGCGCTTGATGGAACTCGCCGACCCGAATCAGGCCGAGTTGCGCATCGAATTGGCCGTGGGCGATGCGATCGCCCTGGAGCCTGGGGCGCAGGTCGCACTGTTTCTCGACAGCGATCCACTGCAGCGGCACCAGGCCAGGCTCGAACGTTCGGCCTATGAAGCGCAGCCAACAGCTGGCGGGCAACTGGCTTATCGACTGGATGCGACATTCGACGGCGCACCGCCGCGCATTGGCTTGCGTGGCACGGCGAAAGTCTTCGGTGACCGTGCGCCGCTGGCGCTGTACCTGTTGCGTCGACCGCTGGCCGGGTTGCGTCAGAGCGTAGGCCTTTAGATGAGCCTGCCGAGCCTGCGGGCAGACCTGCAATTGTCGACGGCGGCGCCGGCCCTCGACGGGTCACCATGCTGGACCCTGGCCGACCCGGTGCGTGGACGTTATTTCAAACTCGGCGCGGCGGCGATGCGCTTGCTGCGTCATTGGTCCCTGGGTGATCCCGAGCAGGTGCTGCGTGCCGCCAACCGCGAGCCAGGGCTGCCGCTGGACGGCGCGGCGCTTGAGCAATTGCTGGAATTTTTGCGCGGCCACGACCTGATCAGCGCCCTCGACCCATCGCAGCGCGCCAGTTACAGCCTGAAGGCCGCGGCTCAGCGCCAGAGCCTGTGGAAAATCCTGCTGCATCAATACCTGTTTTTCCGGATTCCGCTGTGGCGTCCGGACGCCTTTCTCAATCGCGTCTGGCCGTGGCTGGAGCGTTTCGGCCCGCGCGCATTGCGCTACGGATTGCCCGCGACGCTGGGGCTCGGGGTGTTTCTGGTGTCGCGGGACTGGCAGCGATTCATCGCCACCTTTCCGCACCTGTTCAGCCTCGGTGGCGCGCTGGCGTTCGCGGTGGCGTTGTTTTTCGCCAAGCTGTGCCACGAATTCGGCCACGCCTTTATGGCCAAGCGCGCCGGTTGTCGGGTGCAGAGCATGGGCGTGGCGTTCATGGTGCTGCTGCCGATGTTCTACACGGACGTCAGCGACGCCTGGCGGGTCAACGATAGACGTGCGCGTTTGCTGATCGGCGCCGGCGGGGTGCTGGCGGAACTGGTGCTGGCCTGTATCGCGCTGCTCGCCTGGTCACTGCTGCCCGATGGCCCCGGGCGCACGGCGGCGTTCATGCTCGCCAGTGCGACCTGGATTACTACGCTGGTGATCAACCTCAACCCGTTCATGCGTTTCGACGGCTACTTCTTGCTCAGCGACTTCTGGGAAGTGGACAACCTTCAGGGACGTGCCTTTGCCTTGTGTCGCTGGCGATTGCGCGAGTTCCTGTTCGGCTACGCTGCCCCGGCGCCGGAGCCGTGGGCGCCGAGGATGCAGCGGCGGTTGTTGATCTGGGGATACGGCTCGTGGCTATGGCGCGCGGCGTTGTTTTTCGGGATTGCGCTGGCGGTTTATCACCTGTTCTTCAAGGTATTGGGGATCTTCCTGATGCTGGTGGAGCTGGTGTGGTTCATCTTCCTGCCGATCCTGAGCGAGTGGCGGCAATGGTGGAGTCGTCGCGAACAGGCGCATACACCTCGGGTACTGCTCAGCAGCCTGACATTGTTCGGGCTGTTGTTGCTGCTGGCGCTGCCGTGGCGCAGCGCGGTGGAGCTGCCGACGATGTTGGAGGCGGGACACACCAGCGCCTTGCACGCGCCGGTGGCGGCGCGGGTAAAAACGGTGAATGTGCATGACGGTCAGGTTGTCGCCCAGGGCGAGGTGCTGATCGAGCTGGAATCACCGGACCTGGACTCACGCCAGGCCATCGTCCGCCGCGAGATCCAGATTCAGCAGTTGCAGATGCGTCGTCAGGCCAGCCGCAGCGAAACCGCGGCCGACGCCGGAATCGTCGAGCAGCGCCTGGCGGAAGCGGTGGCTGAATACCGCGGCCTGGTCGCCCAGCGTGAGCGACTGCTATTGCGTGCGCCCCACGCCGGCAAGGTGCGCGACCTGTTGCCGCAGTTAACGGTCGGTCGCTGGCTTTCGACTAAAGATCCTTTGGTGCGGGTGGTCGAAGACGGCGCGCGGTTGCGCGGTTATCTGGCTGAAGCCGAGCTCTGGCGTGTTGCTTCGGGTGCTCGCGGGCGGTTCATCGCCGATGACCCGATGCACCCGGCGATCGCCGTGCAATTAAGCGAAATCGATACCAACGGCGCGGCCTATGTCGATCAAGAGGCGCTGACTTCCGATCATCACGGGCCGATTGCCGTACGCCGGGATGAGCATCAGCGCGCCGAACCGGTGCAGGCGCAGTATGGCGCGCGGTTGAGCGTCCTCGAAGAGACGCCGACGCCGGTGCAACCTTTGCGCGGCATTGTGGTGTTGCAGGGCAGCGGCGAATCGTTGCTGGGCGTTGCCTGGCGGCGCATGGCGGCCCTGGGGGTCAGGGAAAGCGGTTTCTAAGGGGGAACAGCGATGGCGAACAGCGATTCAGTGGCAGCGGATGGCCTGGTGGTCAGGCCTTCGCGGGCCAGCGATGGACCTTTTCTGCACAGCCTTTACCAGGCGGCGCGGCCGGATCTGCAATGGATCGACGGCGAGCAGGAAGTGGTCCAACAGGTGGTTGCCCAGCAATTCACCGTGCAGGAACAAGGACTGGGGGAAAACTTTCCCGACGCCATGCATTACGTGATCGAGAAACTCGACACAGCCATCGGCGCGTTGACCACCGACTTCGGTCCCAATGAAATTCGCGTGCTGTACCTGGCGTTCATCCCCCAGGCCCGAGGCCGGGGTTACGGGCGGACGGTGCTGCAAGGCGTGCAAAAAGCCGCGCAACAAATCCGCTGCCCTGTGGCGACGGTGGTCTGGGCCAACAATCCCCATGCGCGCCAGCATTACCTGGCGCTGGGGTTTCAGGTTGAAGAGCGCAACCCGGCGGCGGAGCGGTTGGTGTGGTACCCGCAGGGTTAAGAGCAATACAAAAAACCGTGGTGAGGGGCTCACCACATAAGCCCGCTCCCACAAAGTCTCAGTTGAAGGCGATGTAGAAATAACCCACGTCGGGATCCCGCCCCATGGTCGGTACTCGCGAGACGAAAATATTTTCCACCTGGCCCAGTTCCGGCAACTCCAGCGCACACAAGCCATCGACAAAGTCGGTGGGTTGCAGGCTGTTGAGCTCGACGCTGAACGGCATGCGCTCGCTTTTGGGCATCTGTGAATGGGGCGTTTCTTTAAGGGTGTCGATATGGATCGGCAATTCACTGCCATCGGGCAGCCGCAGCGTCCCGGTCTTGCCCAGTAGTGCCTGAAAGTGTTGGCTTTGAACCTGTTGCAGCATGGCATCCCTCCATCAAGCAAAAGTGGCCGGGGGATGTGCATCCCCCGGCCAGACCCTCAGTTACGCGAAGGGAATAATCCGTTCAGGGCGATGCTGAAGTTGAGCACCAGGAACGGGTTCATCACCGTCATGGGCAAACCATTGCCGGCGGACGAGATTTCCCCCGTCACCGTGCTGGTGACACCCTTGAGCGGTACCGCCGCAGCACCTTGCTGATCGGAGTAGATGCTCGCCGAGCCTGGCCCGCCGCCCGAGGCACCGATGTACGAGTTGGTCGCGGTCGGGTTGGTGACCGGGTTGCTCGCCGGGCTGGCCAGTTGCAGGGTGGTGGTGGCCGTGAGCCCGGACAGGGCGTGGGTGTGGTTGGGCAGGTTATTGATGGTCGCGGTGACGTTTTCGGTCCCGGAGACCTCGCCGATGACACGCGGGGTCAGGCCCAGGCCGTTGCCTTGGGCAATCGGCATGCGGCCCTGCAGGTTGGGCAGCATGAAATTGGTGGTGCCATTGCCTCCATAGTAGGTTCCCAGCAGTGAGAACAGCGCCTGGTATTGCGAGATCCCCAGCGTCTGGCCATAGCACAGGGCCCAGCCGTTGGGGGCGAAGTTAAAGGCGAAAGGTTGGATAGTGCCCATGAATACTTCCATAGTTCCTCATCCCTCAGGTTAGTGTCTGATATGTCACATCGCAGGCCCGGTTATCCGGGCGGATCGCAGTGATCAGCCGACTCCGTTCATCTCCGTGGCTGGGTCACGCCACGCCAAAGCGTAGACGCTGATCGGAATGATTGCCGGACGTCGTCCGTCGTAAAGCCAGCATCGACGACGGGCCTGAGCCTGTCCTACAGTGCTTGAGAAAATTGCGTATTCACTGGTCGAAGTTCATTAGGTCGAGGCACATCAGGTTGAAACAAGGGGAGGCAATGGAGGCGCGCAGAGAAACACCGCTGGGTGACACTCAGGATCCGCACGCGACACCGGGCTCATGGGCGGCTGCCCGTCGCTTATTGCGGTGGGCGCGGGAGCACTGGCTGCTGCCGATCCTGGCATTGGCTGCGCTGGTGCGTTTTTACGACCTGACGGCGGCGGCGATCTGGGGTGACGAAGGGTCCAGCCTGTTGTTGAGCCAGTACTCTCTGGCCGGGATCTGGGAACATGCAGCCCATGATGTGCATCCGCCGCTGTATTTCATGCTGCTGCACGGCTGGATCGGGCTGTTCGGCGACGGCATTTTTTCGATTCGTTGCCTGAGCGCGCTGCCGGGGATTGCCACGGTCGGGCTCGGTGTCTGGCTGGTGGACCTGCTCGCGACCCGCCGCGCCGCGTTGCTGGCCGGGGTTCTGCTGGCGCTGTTGCCCACGGCGGTGCGGTATAGCCAGGAAGTGCGGATGTATTCGCTGTTGGGGATGTGGCTGATCGGCGCCACGATCGCCCTGGTGTACTGGATAAAACGGCCACAACGCACGCGCTATCTGGTGATCTACACCCTGCTGATGACAGCGGCGTTCTACACCCATTACTTCACCGCGCTGTGCGTGCTGTGTCACTGGTTGTATCTGGGCCTGATCCGTGTGCAGCCAGGGTACCGACTGCGGCACATTCAGCGCTCGGGCTGGTGGCTGGCCAATGTGGCCATCGTGCTGTTGTACTTGCCGTGGGTGCCCAGCCTGATCGATCTGATCCAGCACTTGGATCTGCTCAAGGCCAATGGTGATGTGGGGTGGGAGCCCCCCGTCATGCTCGACTCGTTGCCGTCGATGATCTGGTCGCTCCTGATCCAGGACGATGGCGAGAACCTGCCCACGCTGATTTTTATCGCGCTGCCACTGGCATTGGTGGCCCTGGCGGGCGTGGCGCTGGCCCGCGACCGCAGTGTGTTCCGTGGCAGTGCGCTGGCGGTGATCTACACCGCAGTCCCGTTATTGCTGGTGTTTGCGGTGTCGTTCATCTCGCCGGTGTTCATCGAGCGTTACCTGACCGCTTACGCCTTGGGTCTGCCGATGGTTGTCGCGCTGGCCGTCGATCGCTTGTACGCAGACTTCAAGGTCTTGGCACTGGCCGTGCTGCTGCTGTTTGCCGGTGTCGAGCTGGTGGGGGTGAAGAACAATGCCACGGTGGATACTGAGGATCAGATCAGCGTCATGGCCAAACACGTGAACCAGCACTTCATGCCCGGCGACCGAATCGTCACCAGTGACATGCTCTGGTACCTGAGTTACGTCTATTACAACCAGACCAACGCCAAACCGATGCTGTACACGCCACCATTGGCCGATGGCCGGTCGAGCCGGCCGAACGCCTACGGTTTCGGTACGCTGGTGACCAATGACATCTACCTGGATAGCCTCGATGCCTTGCCCAAAGGCACTGGTCGGGTATGGCTGGTCGGTACCCTCGAGGGGGCGGACGAGTTCGCTCCATTGCCCGCGGGCTGGCAACGCGTCGACGAAGCCCGGGGGGGAGGCGCCGTGGCACGCTTGTATGTGCTGAAGTAATCCGTGGTTTCAGGGCTTAAACGATTCAACTTTTAAACGGTTATATCAATTGCGTTTTCCAGTCGATTTAGCTCCAATTTGATATCAAAACACCACTAGCTGTAAGGCCATTCATGGTCTACGCTCCGTCGTACAAAGGACTGAATGACGGGTGAATGGATTGCAGCAGTTCCACTTTATCTCCGGCTTGCCGCGCTCGGGCTCGACCCTGCTTTCTGCCATTCTTTTGCAGAATCCGCGTTTCCATGCCGGCATGACCAGCCCCGTGGGCGCACTCTTTTCCGGCGTTCTGGAGCAATGCAGCGCCGGCAGCGAATTCGGCGCGGTGATCGACACCGACCTGCGTCGCCGCCTGTTGCGTGGCCTGTTCGATTCTTACTACGCCGACAAGGCCGACAAACCGGTGGTGTTCGACACCAACCGCTTGTGGAATTCGCGCCTGCCGGCGATCAGCGATCTGTTCCCTCAAGCCAAGATCATTGCCTGTGTGCGCAATGTCGCCTGGGTCATGGACAGCATCGAGCGCCTGTACCGCGCCAATCCCTTCGAAAACACCAAGCTGTTCGGCGATGCGGTTGAGCGCAACACGGTCTACAGCCGCTGCGAAACCCTGGCCCAACGCAATCGGTTGGTGGGGTTTTCCTGGGCCGCCCTCAAGGAAGCCTATTACGGCGAACACGCCGACTCACTGCTGATCATCGATTACGACCTGCTGAGTCAGGCGCCAGAGCGGGTGATGCGGCTGGTTTACGACTTCATCGGTGAACCCTGGTTCGAACATGATTTCGATCATTTGGCCTACGACGCACCGGAATTCGACCAGGCCCTTGGCCTCTCGGGGCTGCACAAGGTGAAGGCCAAGGTCCAATTGCAGTCCAGGCGCACGATCCTGCCGCCGGATTTGTTCAAGCAATACGCCGAGTTGTCCTTTTGGCTCGATGGCTCAGCCAGCGCCGCCAATGTCATTCGTATGAAAGCCGACGCCGCGATCAGTTGATCGCGGCGTTTTCATTGGTCTGTCAAAAAGTTCGAGTCCGGGTGAGCAGCATGTGGTGGAGCAAAGGCAAGTCGCGGGTTACCGAAGGCGCACGAGCGCTGGCCACGCCAATGATCATGTCCCTGGAGCCGCGCATGCTGTTCGACGGCGCGGTGGCCGCCACAGTGGCCGACACTGCCCAGGCTGACACCCATACCACGGCCGACGCGGTCAAGGCACCGACTGCCGACAAGTCGGTCGCCAGCAAGGACACCCACGGCCAGGCCGATGCCACGCCAACCCCGACACCTGTCGCGGTGCCAGGGCAAAGCGTGGTGTTCGTCGATTCGCGGGTCAAGGACGCCAACAGCCTGCTTAAAGGCGTCGCGCCGGGCACTCAGGTGGTCCAGCTGGACGCGGGCAAGGACGGCTTGCAGCAGATTGCCGACTACCTCGACACCCATCAGGGCATCAGTTCGGTGCAGATCATTGCCCACGGCAACGCAGGCGATCTGTGGCTGGGTAATAGTTATCTGTCGGCCGATAACGTCGCGGCCCGCAGCGCCGTGCTGGCGGAAATCGGCAAGGACATGAACGTCGGCGGCGACATCATGATCTACGGCTGCTACACCGCCGAAGGCGAGCGCGGCTTGAGTTTCGTCGACTCGCTGGCGCAACTGACCGGCCGTGATATCGCCGCTTCCAGCAACCGCACCGGGGTCGGTGGCGACTGGAATCTGGAAATTGCCACCGGCAACATCGAAAGCGCCAACGTACTCTCGACCAAGGCCATGAGCGAGTATCAGTGGGGCCTGGCCACCTGGACCGCCACCAACAACGCCAACACGGGCGTCGGCTCGCTGCGTGCCGCCCTCGCCTCGGCGCAGAACGGCGATATCGTCACATTCAGCACCGGCATGACGGTGCAATTGACCTCCGAATTGCTGATCAACAAGAACGTCTACGTTGATGGCGACTTGAACAACGACGGTGTGGCAGATGTGACTCTTGATGGTCAGTACAAGACCCGAGTGGTTGAAGTGGCGTCTGGCAGTACCGTGACGCTCGATGGCCTGGTGATCACCCGTGGCCTGGTGGCGGGCAACGGTGGCAACGGTGGCTACGGCGCCACGGGCGCAATGGCCGGGGGGATTTTCAACGCCGGGAATCTGACCCTGAAAAACGTTACCGTGACCTCCAACGCCGCTTCCGGTGGTGGTGGCGGCGGCGGTGTCACGGGCGCTTTTTACGGCGGTGGCGGCGGCGGTGGTGGCGGTTTGGGCGGCCAGGGCGGCGGGCACGGCGGTTCGGCAGGGCCGGGCACCGGCACATTGGGCGGCCAGGCGGGCAGCGGCGGTGTCGGTGGTTATGGCGGCGGTTATGACGCCACCCACATGGGCGGTCGCGGTGGTTCCACCACTGGCGGTGCTGGCGGGGTGGGCGTTTCCTATTACAGCAACGGCGGTAACGGTGCGACGGCCACCAATGGCACGATTTCCATTGGCGGTGGCGGCGGCGGGGCCGGTTGGGACAAGGTAGGTGGTGCTGGCGGCAACGCGGTAGGCGGGATCTACAACGCCAGCAGCGGCACCATAACCGTCATCGGCACGTCGACCATCAGCAACAACATCGGCGCCGGTGGCGGCGGTGGCGGTGGCGGTGGCCAAGGCAGCAATGCCAGTAATGGCGGCATTGGCGGCCGGGGCGTCGGTGCGATCTGGAACAAAGGCACGCTGCTGATGACGGCCGCCAACTTCGCGGCCCTGGCCGGTAATGCCGCAGCCAGTGGTGCAGGCGGTACCGCGCAGGGCGGAGGTTCAACCGGCACCTCGCCGACCTCTTTCTCGACTATCTACAACGACGGTGGCGTACTCAACACCGCGTATTCGCCACCGCCGACCGCGACCATTGTGGTCGCCGACACCACACTGAGCATCGGCGAAACGTCCTTGGTGACGATCACCTTTTCCGAGGCCGTGACCGGTTTCACCAACGCGGACCTGACTATCCCCAACGGCACCCTGAGCGCCGTCAGCAGCAGCGATGGCGGCATCACCTGGACGGCAACGTTCACCCCGTCCGTCAGTATTTCCGATACGACCAACGTCATCACCCTGGACAACACCGGCGTGATAAACGGCCTGGGCACCGCCGGCGTCGGCACCACCAACTCCAATAACTACACGGTCGACACCGTACGCCCGACCGCGACCATCGTGGTGGCGGACAATGCGCTGAAAGTCGGCGAAACCTCGCTGGTGACCATCACCTTCAATGAAGCGGTCACCGGTCTCACCAACGCGGACCTGACGATTGCCAACGGTACGCTCACGGCGGTGAGCAGCAGCGATGGCGGCATCACCTGGACGGGAACCTTCACCCCAACCGCCAGCATCACCGATACGACCAACCTGATCACTCTGGACAACACCGGAGTCAGCGACCTGGCGGGCAATGCCGGGAGCGGCACCACCGATTCGAACAACTACGCCATCGATACGGTACGCCCGACCGCCACGATTGTGGTGGCCGATACAACGCTGACCGCGAGTGAAACCTCGCTGGTGACCATTACGTTCAGCGAAGCGGTGAGTGGTTTCACCAACGCCGACCTGACCATCGCCAACGGCACACTGAGCGCGGTGAGCAGCAGCGATGGCGGCATCACCTGGACCGCGACCTTCACGCCGTCGGCCAGCGTCAATGACACCACCAACCTGATCACCCTGAACAATACCGGGGTCAGTGATCTGGCGGGCAACACCGGCAGCGGCACCACCAATTCGAACAACTACGTGATCGACACCGTCCCGCCGACTGCGACCATCGTGGTC
>Ga0182006_1000529_pt1 | contig 28957 bp, 24 predicted proteins | sample Sormic07211104_1_FD_123022 | JGI IMG/M metagenome (GOLD analysis project Ga0182006, IMG submission 123022) | Rhizosphere microbial communities from Sorghum bicolor, Mead, Nebraska, USA - 072115-104_1 MetaG | ecosystem: Host-associated > Plants > Roots > Rhizosphere | place: USA: Nebraska...
GCAACGGGCCGGCGTGCGCCGTATCGACAGCACTACCCTCAAGCGCTGGCAGGAGGCCGCACGGCAGCAGCAACGCACGCTCTACCTGTTCGATATCCGCACCCGCGCCGAATACGAGGCCGGCCATCTTGAAGGCTGGCGCTGGGCACCGGGTGGCCAGCTGGTACAGGCCACCGATGAATATGCAGGGACCCGGGGCGCCCGCATCGTGCTGGCCGATTGGGATGGCGTGCGCGCCCTCACGACCGCCGCCTGGCTGGCCCAGCTGGGATGGGATGTCTCCGTGTATGCCCCGGCCACGCACGGTTCCGAGGCAGCCCGCGTGACCGGGCCGGAGCCGGTACGCGTGCTGGTCCCCGACCACCCTGCGCCAGTGATCTCCCCGGCGCAGGCGGCCAGCTTGCAAGCGGCGGGTAACGCCATCCTGATCGACATCGACAGCCGCGCAGCCTACGAGAAGCGGCATCCGGCCTCGGCCCGTTTCGTCGCGCCAAGCCGCCTGGCGGAGTTCCTGGCCTCGCAGCCGGCGGAGCTCTCGGTAGTACTGGTTTCCGGCGACGGCGTGCTGGCCGCCAGCGTGGCCGCAGGATTGCTGCGTGGCGCGAAACCGGCGCAGCCGCTGCTGGCCTTGCGCGGGGGTACGCAAGGCTGGATCGCCGCGGAGCTGCCCACCGGCAGCGGCAGCGAGGGCGTGGTCACCGGCGACGATGACCAGAGCTACAGCCCCTACCTTCACAAGGACCTGGCGCTGCGCAATGCCGGCTTCGTCGACTACTTGGAGTGGGAACTCGGGCTGGTAGCCCAGCTGGAACGCGAGGGACATACCGGGATCACCTTGATCGAGTAAGGCAATGGGCGCTGGCCTTCGCCTCCGGCGCTGCGTACGCCGGGGCGAAGGCCGGTGAGCGTTTTGCAGGGCGGGCATAAAGCGCATTAGCAAACGCAAAAAGCTTCGTTGCTCGTGGTTGCCGGGATATTGCATGATCTGCGCCCATGTTCAACCGTCCTCTGCGATCCGCCATGTCCTCTGCGTCCGTTTCTCTGCCTCGTACTGCTTCCCGTCTCTTCACCCTGCTGCTGCCGCTGGCCCTGCTGGCCAGTCCCGCTGCACAGGCCGATGCCACCCTCGACAAGATCAAGCAGCGCGGCAAGCTCTCCGTGGGCGTGGACGGGATCAGTCCTCCTTTCGGGGTGATGGATCCGGCGACCGGCAAGACCGGTGGCTACCAATACGAACTGGCCGCCGATATTGCCCGCCGCCTGGGCGTGGCGCTGGAAACCGTCTCGGTCACTGCCTCGACACGCGTGCAGTTCCTGCAGACCGGCAAGGTCGATCTGCTCATCGCCAACATCCAGTGGACCAAGGAACGCAGCGATACGCTGTCCTTCGCACCCACGCCCTACGACCTCATCGGCGGCGGCGCACTGGTGGCCAAATCCAGCGGCATCAAGCGCTGGGAAGACCTGCGCGGCAAGGTGGCCTGCGTTTCCCAGGGCAGCAATTTCGCCAAACCACTGGCGGAAAGCTATGGTGCCGTGGTCAAGGGCTTGCGTGGCATTCCCGAGTCCCTGCTGGCGCTCAAGGGCGGTACCTGCGACGCTTCGGTACATGTCTACCCGGCGCTCTACAACACCCTGCACGGCGACGGCAGCGACCAGTGGAAGGACTTCACCCTTGGCACCGAAGACCAGCTGATTCCCTCGCCCACCGTGGTCTGGGTGCGCAAGGGAGAAAGCGATACCCAGGCCTTCGTCGACAAGGCCATCCAGGATTGGCATCGCTCCGGTTTCCTGCTGCGCCAGGCGCGCCAATGGGGTGTCCCGGACAAGTGGATTGCCAGCCGCCACGAGCTTGCGCTCAAGGGCAAGTTTGATCGTGCGCCCTTTGATTTCGACGTCTACAAGTCGGCGCAACTGGCTGACGCCACCAAGAGCAGCAAGCCATGAGCGCAGCGGCCCTGCTTGATGCGCTGCGAACCGCCCTGGGTACGGCGCACGTATTGGTCGGGACAGACGCCGCAGGCTATCTGACCGACCAGCACGGCCGCCTCACCGGGCAGGCGCTGGCGGTGGTACGGCCGGCTGATACCCACCAGGTTGCCGAGGTGGTCCGCCTGTGCCGGCAGTACCGCACGCCGATCGTCGCCCAGGGCGGCAATACCGGTCTCATGGGTGGCGCCACGCCAGACACCTCCGGGCAGGCCATCGTCCTGCTGCTGGGGCGGCTCAACCGGATCCGCCACATCGATACGGACAACGACACCCTGACCGTCGAAGCCGGCGCCATCCTGGCCAATGTCCAGCAGGCCGCACGCGAGGCCGGCCGGCTGTTTGCGCTCAGCCTGGGTTCCCAGGGCAGTTGCACCATCGGCGGCAACCTGGCCACCAATGCCGGTGGCACCCAGGTGCTGCGCTATGGCAACGCACGCGAGCTGACACTGGGGCTGGAAGTGGTCACCGCCGAAGGCGAGATCTGGGACGGCCTGCGCGGCTTGCGCAAGGATAATACCGGCTATGCCCTGCGCGACCTGTACGTGGGCAGCGAGGGAACCTTGGGCATCATCACGGCAGCGACCCTCAAGCTGCACCCGCTGCCGGCTGCCCAGCAAACCGCCCTGCTGGCGTTTGCCAGCATCGAAGCGGCGCTGTCTTTCCTCAATCTGGCCCGTGCCGGTTTCGGCGCCGGCCTGACGGCCTTCGAGCTGCTCTCCGAGGCCATCCTCGGCCTGGTCGCCCAGCACGTGCCGGAGCAGCCGCTGCCGCTTGCGCTCGGCCATCCCTGGTACGCCCTCATCGAGCTCTCCGATAGCCAGGACGATCAACATGCGCGCACCCTCTTCGAGAAGGTGCTGTCGCAGGCCATGGAGGACGGCATCGTCCAGGACGCCGCGCTGGCCCAGAGCAGCAGCCAGCACCTGGCGCTGTGGCGCTTGCGCGATGAAGCGCTGGGCGTGGCCCAGAAGCGTGACGGGGGCAACGTCAAGCACGACATCTCGCTGCCGATCTCGCGCATTCCGGCCTTCCTCACGGCCACGGCAGCTGCACTGCAGGCCGGCTTTCCAGGGGTGCGCCCGGTGGCGTTCGGCCACCTGGGCGATGGCAACCTGCATTACAACGTCTCGCATGCGCTCTCCGGCACGGCCGCCGAGCTCTTTGCCGTGGAGGACCAGATCCATGCCATCGTGCATGACAGTGTGCACGCCCATGCAGGATCGATCAGCGCCGAGCACGGCATCGGCCAGACCAAGCGCGACCTGCTGCCGCGCTACAAGAGCGCGGTTGAACTGGACCTGATGCGCAGGCTCAAGACGGCCTTCGACCCGCTGGGTCTGCTCAATCCCGCCAAGATTCTCACTCTCGACTACCGACCCTAGACCACCACCATGAGCCAGGCCATTGCCCCCATCGTGCTTTCGCCGCGCGTCTCGCGCGTGAAGCTCTCTCCCAATGCCGCTGCGGCGGCCCGCGCTGCGGCGCTGGCCGCCGAAGGACGCGACATCATTTCGCTGACCACCGGCGAACCAGATTTCGACACCCCCGAAGCGATCAAGCAGGCCGCCATCGCCGCTTTGGCGCGTGGTGAAACAAAATACACGCCCACCCCCGGCACGCTCGGCCTGCGCCGTGCCATCAGCAGCAAATACCTGAACGAACTGGCACTGGAGTACGGTACCGGCCAGATCATCGTCAGCAATGGCGGCAAGCAGGTCATCTACAGCGCCTTTGCCGCCACTCTGGCCGAAGGCGATGAGGTGATCATTCCCACCCCGTACTGGCCGTCCTTCCCGGACATGGTGCTGGTCAACGATGGCGTACCGGTGCTGGTGGCCTGCGGCATCGAGACCGGCTACAAGCTCAGCGCTGCCGCGCTGGAGGCGGCCATCACGCCGCGCACGCGCTGGCTGGTCCTGAACACGCCGGGCAATCCTTCGGGGGCCGTCTATGACCGCGACGAACTGGCCGCGCTGGCCGAGGTGCTGCGACGGCATCCGCAGGTGCTGGTGCTGCTCGATGAACTGTATGAGCACATCTGGTTTACGCCGGAGGCACCGGTGCACTGGCTGCATGTGGCACCGGACCTGAAGGCCCGTACCCTGCTGGTCAGCGGCGCTTCCAAGACCTATGCCATGACGGGCTGGCGCATTGGCTGGGGAGCGGGACCGGAACGGCTGGTGCAGGCCATGGTGGTGATCCAGTCACAGGTTTCGTCCGGCCCCAACGCCATCGCGCAGGCGGCGACCCAGGCTGCGCTGGAGTCACCCGACCAGGAGTTCGCCGTGCAGGCACGCCAGGCCTATGCGCGCCGCGCGCGACTGGTGGAAGCTGCCATCGCCACCATTCCGGGCCTGGCCCTGCGGCGTATCGATGGCTCCTTCTTTGCCTTCGTCCATTGCGCCGGGCTGATCGGCCAGGTGCGTCCGGATGGCCAGGTGATTGCCTCCGACCAGGACGCAGTGCAATGGCTGCTGGAGTCAGAGGGACTGGCCCTGGTCGATGGCGCGGCATTCGGGCTCTCGCCCTATCTGCGCTTGTCCACGGCGGCTGCCGATGCGGTGCTGGAAGAGGCCATGCGTCGTCTCAAGCGCGCGGTCAGCGCCTTGCGCGCGCCTGGCCAGCAGCAGGCCGCTGCCTGAGGCCGGTCCGGCTTCAGGCCTCGTCGCCAAACATGGGCTTGGGGCGGTCGAATTCCAGGACCCCGGTCTGCCTGACGTAGTGCTGCCAATGCGCCAGCAGGCCGGCCAGGCGCTCTGGCTGGGCCTGAGCCAGGTCGTGGACTTCGCCGGGATCATTGGAGAGGTCATAGAGCTGCCAGGTCTCCGGTCCGCTTGGGGCAGGAATGAAGACGGCTTTCCACTGCCCCTGGCGTATCGCCTTGCGGCCGAACAGTTCCCATCCTGTGATGGTGTGCTCGTCATGGACCGGCCCCTGCCCTTGCAGCCAGCCCAGCCAGGACTTGCCACGCGGCGTGGTGATCTCGCGTCCCTGATACTGCTGCCCGGGATGCGCCGTGCCGGTCAGTTCCAGCAAGGTCGGCAGGATGTCCATGACGGTGCCGAACTCGTGGCTGATCTGCCCTTGGCGTGCCACTCCCGGATAGTGCAGGAAGGACACCACGCGGATGCCGCCTTCGCTGGTGAAGGCCTTGTAGAGCCGTGACGGTGCAGTGGCCGCCTGCGCCCAGCGGGGGCCGTACCAGACATAGGAATTGCCGCGTCCGATATTGTCCAGGCTGTTGTCGTAGTACTCGGCGATCACTTGCTCCAGGTTGGGACCGAAGGCCGGCCAGGCTTCCAGCAGCGAACCCTCGGCGCCATTGTCGGAGAGGAACAGGATCAGCGTGTCCTCGAACTTGCCGCGCGCGCGCAGATAGTCCACCACCCGCCCGACATTCCAGTCCATGCGCTCGACCATGGCCGCATAAACCTCCATGGCACGCGCAGAGCGTTGACGTTCGTCTTCGCTCAAGGCCTCCCATTCACGCGTGCGGCTGGTGACCGGATGGGGTTCGACGTCGGCGCTGATGAGCCCCAGCTGCTTGAGCCGCGCCAGGCGTTCTTCGCGCAAGGCGGCCGGGCCCGCATCATAACGTCCCCGGTATTTGGCGACGATGTCGGCCGGGGCCTGCAGCGGCCAGTGCGGCGCGCTGAAAGGCAGATAAGCGAAGAAAGGACGCGTATCGCCGTCCTGCTCCAGTTCAGCGAAGTAGTCCAGCAGCCGGTCCGTGAAGCTGTCGGAAGAATAGAAGCCTTCGGGCAGTTCCTTGACCAGCTCGTCGTTCTCCGTGTACAGCCCGGCCGTACTGCGCAGCAGCGCTGGCCGCTGGTCCGGGGCCAGCGCGGGCTCGAAACCGTAGTGATTGGCCGCCCCCGGGATCAAGGCGAAGGAGCGCTCGAACCCGCGCGCTCCCGGGCGCGAAGTCGGGGTATTGCCCAGATGCCACTTGCCCGACATCAGCGTGGCATAGCCGGCGTCGCGCAGGAGCTCCGGCAAGGTCACCACGCGGTCGTTCAAATAACCTTCATAACCCGGTTGTCCGGCCAGTTCGGGCGGCATCTTCTCGGCCATGGTGCCGATTCCGGCAATGTGATGGTCGGTGCCGGTCATGAGCATGGAGCGCGTGGGCGAACAGGCCGAGGCGGTATGGAAATCGGTCAGGCGCAGGCCCGCGGTGGCCAGTGCGTCCAGATGGGGGGTATGGATCTCGCCGCCGAAGGCACCGAGGTCGGAGAAGCCGAGGTCATCGGCCACGATCAGAAGAATATTGGGACGGCTCATGCGCTCATCAAATCAAGGGAATCGGAAACATCGGAAGGCGCAGACAATTGCGACACCAGTGCCTGGACGCGCTGCTGGAAGGCACTTTCCTCGCGCTGGCGCGGATGCGCCATCGCAAGCCGGACCACCTCGCGGATACGGCCTGGCCGGGGCTGCATGACCACCACCTGGTCGGCCAGGAAGACGGCCTCGTCCACATCGTGGGTCACCAGCAGCATGGTGATGTTGCGGCGGGCGCGGATACGCAGCAGTTCTTCCTGCATCTGCCGGCGCGTCAATGCATCGAGGGCACCGAAAGGTTCATCGAGCAGCAGGATGCGCGGACTCCCGACCAGGCCGCGCGCGATCGCCACCCGTTGCGCCATGCCACCGGAGAGCTGGTGCGGCAAGGCCGCTTCAAAGCCCTCCAGGCCCACCAGGGCAATATGTTCGCTGACCAGGGCCTCGCGCCGGGACCTCGGCATGGATTCATTGGCCAAGCCCAGCGCGATGTTCTGGCGTACCGTCAGCCAGGGAAACAACCGATGCTCCTGGAACACGATGCCGCGATCGGCACCGATGCCGCGCAAGGCCTGCCCGTCGACCTCGATGCTGCCGGCATATTCACGGTCCAGTCCCATCAGCAGTCGCAACAGGGTCGATTTGCCGCAGCCGCTGGCCCCCACGATGGCGGTGAACTCGCCCTCCTGCAGGGTCAGCGTGATATCGCGCAAAGCCTCCAGCGCCTGGCCGTTGACCTGAAAATGTTTGCCGACCTGGCGCAGGCTGACCACCGGCTGCCGGTCGGTAAGGTGATTGGACGTCATGATTGTCTCCAGCGCTGCAAGCGCCGTTCCAGAAGTTGGCCCAGCAGGTTGATGGCAGCGCCGGTGCCGCTGACCAGGATCAGGCCGGCAAAGATCACTTCGACATTCATGACCTGCTGGGCATTGATCATCAGGCTCCCGATACCGATGCTCGATGCCATGAAATATTCGGCGCCAATGGTGGCCAGCCAGCCCAGCATGAGGGCCAGGCGCAACCCGGCGAACATGTTGCTGGCCGCGCCCGGCAGGACCACCCAGCGCAGCTTTTTCCAGCCCGACAGGCGCAGCGCCTGGGCCGCCTCCAGCAATTGCGCAGACAGGTTCAACACGCCACGCTGGCTGGCCACGAACATCGGGAAGAAACTGGCAATGGCAATGAAGAGGATGCGTGCGGCTTCGCCGGTGCCCGCCCAGGCGGTCAAGAGCGGCAGCCAGGCAAAGATGACGATATGGCGCAGCACGCCCAGCAAGGGCGCCAGCAGGCGTCCGGCGCCGAAAGAGCTACGCGTGCTCAGTCCGCAGGCCAGCCCCGTCAATGCGCCAATCGCCACCCCCCACGCCAGGCCTTGCAGGTAGCGGCTCAGGCTCTGTCCCATGGCCGCCAGCAGGGTGCCATCGAGCCAGCCGCGATGCATCGCCTGCAGTACGCCTGCCGGGGACGGTACGGTATGCAGGTCCAGCCATCCCAGGCGGCTGGCCAGCCACCACAGGGCCAGCAAGGCCAGCAGCGGCAGCCAGGCCCAGGGATCGCGGCCAGCCGCCGCGCCCTGCTGGCGCGTGAGCGCCGGGCGCGGCCAGCGGACCAGACGTGCGTCGAGGGCATGCAAGGTGATCTCCATGAGCAGGCCCATCGCGCCAATGACGAAGATGCAGACGAAGACGATATCGAGCTGGAACATCTGCCGTCCCCACACCATCAGGTAGCCGATTCCCTCGGAGGATGCCAGCAGCTCCACCACCACCAGCGAGGTCCAGGCGGCCGACACCGACAGCCGCAGCCCGGTCAGGATGGCAGGCAATGCCGCCGGCAGATAAAGCCGCGTCAACCGCATCCAGAACGACAGGCGCAGCGTTGCCGCGGCCTCGCGCAGGGCCAGTGGTACGTCACGCACACCGGCCTGGGCATGGACCAGCATGGGAATGAGCGAGGCATTGAGGATCACCGCCACCTTGAGACCGTTGCCGATACCAAGGAAGACCATCAGCACCGGAATGAGCGCCAGGTTGGGCACCTGTGCCCACAGCGCGAAGAGCGGACCCAGCACACGTCCGGCACGCCGGTTCAAGCCCGTCAACAAGGCCAGTGCCAGTCCCAGTGCCGCGCCCGGCAGCAGTCCGGCGAACAGGCGGCCGAGGCTGATGAGCAGATGGCGGCCGAGGTCCTCGGCCGCCAGTTCATGCGCCGTCTGCCAGACCAGTGCCGGTGCCGGCAGGATCTGCTCGGCCATCCAGCCACGCTGCGCTGCCACGGTCCACAACAGCAGCAGCGACAGCGGCAGCAACCATCCCTGGCTGGCTGAGATCAGGCGCGGCAGCAGCGGGACCAGACCTGCCAGCGGTGTCCTGCCATTGGTAGTTGGCACCGATGCCGATAATGAAGAGTCCGACATGCTCATTCGAACATCCCGCGCCGGCTCAGCGTTTGATGGCCACGCCACGGGCATCAAAGCTGGGCCAATAGGCCTGGCTGTGCTGCGCGGCGATGGCCTGTTCGACGAATTGTGGTGCCAGCCAGGCGCGCGCATCGAATTCCCGGCGGATCAGGCCGAAGGCTTTGGCCTTGGCCACGCTGTCGCCATAACTGGCGGCCACGAAATCATCCAGCCTCGGATTGAACCGGAAGCGCAGGTCGTCATCCTGGTATTCGCCCTGCACCAGTGCCAGCGGCAGGCCACCCTGCTCGGAAAACAGCTTTTGCCATTCGTCGCGATGAGCCGGATCGGAGGCCCATTGTGCCTGGGCTACCAGCACGTTGATCAGGCGCTGGGTCAGATCGGGATGGGCGTTGATGAATTCCTGCGTACCAATCAGGCCCGACTGGGTCGTCACCTGGCGGCTTTGCGCCACCTTGGTGGAGAACGGCACCTTGATCTGGCCGCGGTCGCGCAGGATCAGCAGTCCCGCGCTCTGCCAGGCCGCATCGACCTGGCGCGAAGCCAATGCCGCGCGTGCTGCGGTCCAGTCCAGATTGATGATCTGCATGTCGCGCTCGGTCAGGCCGGCTTCGGCCAACACCCGCACGAAGGCCAGTTCATCGCCGGTGCCACGGAACAGCGCCACGCGCTTGCCCTTGAGATCCTTGAGCGTGGCAATGCCGGAATCGGGCGGCACGCCCAGATAGGTGTTGGAACCGCGCACGGCCAGCAGCAGGCGGGTCTGAACGCCGCCCGCGCGACCGATGATGGAGGCCAGGTCGCCCAGATAGGCGAAGTCGATCTGGCGATTGGCCAGGGCTTCGTTGACCGCCGGACCAGCCCCCTTGAAGAAGCTCCATTCGATCTTGATGCCATCCTTGGCGAACTCCTGCTCCAGGGCGCCGCGAATGTGGGCCAGCGATATCGTGCTGGTACCGGCGAACGGCTTTGCCCCCGCGCTCAGATCGGGCGAAGCGATGCGGATGACCTGTACCTCAGCGGCCATAGCCACCCCGGTTAAACCAAGAATGAAGAAAAAAACAGCCAGCAAACGCATTCCCGCGCGCTGCAGCGCAGCCAACCAGTAAGACATATGAAAGCCTCAACCAAAAGTCGAAAGTATGCAGGACAAGAACTTCAGCTTATCGACCAAAAACGTGATTGCATATGCGACCACCGCATATGGCGCGCGCGGCCATGCCTGGCGAACTGCGCCTGTGGATCGGTGAGGGTATTCCCTCCCCTGTGCCGCCCGGAATTCTTTCGACCAGCCTTCTCTTCCAGTCCTGGCGGCTGGTGACGGATTACCGTGCGGCAGCAGACATGCGTTTTCCAAGCAAGCACATACGGAATGCTTCGTTCGGCCAGGCGCTCGCCTTTGGTTTAATGATGTGCTTTCGGCTACATCGTCAGCCGTCCTCACACTCCCATCGGCAACTCTCGGCACCACCCGTGCGGTGGCTGCATTCCAGGAAAACACGCTGTCATGATCATTCGCTTGCGCCATGTCGCTCTCTGCACGCTTGGCTCCCTGCTCTTCTCCGGCACGGCACTGGCCGCACCCAAATCAGGCGGCACCTTGCTGGCCATCGTCCAGCCGGAACCGGTCACGCTGACCGGGGCGGTCAATACCGCCCAGCCCACCTCCCTGATCGCCACCAACGTCTATGACGGCCTGCTCAGCTATGACAAGGAACTCAAGCCCCACGGCCAGCTGGCCGAGCGCTGGGAAGTCGCCAAGGATGGCCTGTCGATTCGCTTCGACCTGCGCCGCGGCGTGAAATGGCATGACGGCAAGCCCTTCACTTCGGCCGACGTGAAATGGTCGGTAGAGAACGTCTGGAAGACCCTGCACCCGCGCAACAAGGCCATCCTCGTCAACCTGCTGCAGGTCGATACCCCTGACGAATACACCGCCATCTTCCGCTTCAGCAAACCGTCGCTGGCGCTGCTGTCCACGCTCAACTCCTGGGGCGCCCCCGTGCTACCCAAGCACCTGTACGAAGGCTCCGATGTCCTGAACAACCCGAACAACAACAAGCCTGTCGGTACCGGCGCCTTCGTCTTCAAGGAATGGGTGCGCGGCAGCCACATCACCCTGGAACGCAATCCCGAATACTGGGACAAGGGCAAGCCTTACCTGGACAAGATCATCTTCAAGGTGGTCCCCGATGCCGGCGCGCGTGCCGCCCTGCTGGAAAACGGCGAAGCACAGTATGCCGTGTTCAGCCCGGTGCCGCCCAAGGAGGCCCAGCGCCTGGCCCAGTCCGGCAAGGTGAAGGTGGAAACCAGCGGCTACCAGTGGTCGTCGCCGGTGATGTACGTGGACTTCAACCTCGACAATGCCTACCTGAAGGATGTGCGCGTGCGGCGCGCCATCGCCTACGCCACCAATCTCGATGGCCTCAACAAGGTGGTCTGGTATGGCTACGGCAAGCCCTCGGTCTCGGTCGTGCCGAGCGCCCTGTCGCAGTTCTTCGATGGCAGCGTGCCACGCTATGGCTACGACACCAAGAAGGCCGAGGCCCTGCTGGACGAAGCCGGTTTCAAGCGCGGTGCCGATGGCGTGCGCTTCACCCTCAACAATGATTACCTGCCCTATGGCGATGACTACCGCCGCACCGCTGAATACTTCAAGCAATCCTTGAAGCGCGTGGGCATCGAGATCAACATCCGCAGCCAGGACACAGCCGCCTTCACCAAGCGCGTCTACGGCGAGCGCGACTTCGATACCTCGATCTCCTGGAACGCCTCCTTCCCTGATCCCCAGATCGGCCTGACCCGCATGTACTGGTCCGGCTGGATCGGCAAGAACGTCCCCTGGACCAATGCCTCCGGCTATCGCAATGCCGAAGTCGACCAGATCATCGAACAGGCCCAGGGGGCCGCCACCCAGGCTGAACGGGTGGCCCTGTTCAAGCGCTTCCAGCAGATCACGCAGTCCGAACTGCCGACCCTGCCGCTGCTGGAATTGCACTTCTTCACCATCCATTCGCCCCGTCTTCATGGCATCGACAGCCAGGGCGACCAGTCGCAAGGCTCGCTCAAAGAAGCCTGGCTGGACTGAACCACCCACACGACAACCGAGGGGAAACCATGCACCACATCAAGTTCCTGCGCACCCTGCTGGGGGCAGCCGCCCTGGCCTTTGCCGGATCGGCCATGGCCGCCGCACCGGTGCCCACGCCGGGCGGCACGCTGACCACCATCATCCAGCCCGAGCCGGTCATCCTGACCTCGGCCCTGAATACGGCCGCACCGACCGGCTTCTTCAGCGCCAACGTCTTCGACGGCCTGGTGGAATATGACAATGACTTCAAGCTCAAGCCAGCCCTGGCCGAACGCTGGGAGTTCTCCAAGGACGGCAAGACGCTGACCTTCTATCTGCGCCGTGGCGTGAAGTGGCACGACGGCAAGCCCTTCACCTCGGCCGACGTGAAGTGGACGCTGGAAAACGTCTGGAAGAAAATTCACCCGCGCAACCAGATCCTCTACGGCAAGGTCACCTCCACCGATACCCCGGACGACTTCACCGTGGTGATCCACTTCAGCGAACCCTCGCTGGCGGTGCTGAGCTCGCTCAACAGCAATGGCGCGCAGGTCCTGCCCAAGCACCTCTACGAGGGCACGGACATCCTCAACAATCCCTACAACAACAAGCCTGTGGGGACCGGGCCCTTCGTCTTCAAGGAATGGAGCCGGGGCAATTACATCACCCTGGAACGCAATCCGGAGTATTGGGACAAGGGCAAGCCCTACCTGGACAAGATCGTCTTCAAGGTCGTGCCGGATGCGGGTGCGCGCGCTGCCGCGCTGGAAAAGGGCGAAGCCCAGTACGCACCGTTTTCGCCGGTGCCGCTCAAGGACGCCGAGCGCCTGGCCAAGCTGCCCAGCCTGAAGCTGGAAACGCGTGGCTATGAATGGCTCTCGCCCTGGCTGTTCGTGGACATCAACCTCGACCGTCCCTACTTCAAGGATGTGCGCGTCCGCCAGGCACTGGCCTATGCCATTGATCGCAACGCTTTCAACAAGGTGGTGTGGTACGGTTTCGGCAAGCCGGCTGACAGCCCGGTGGTCTCGACCCTGAAGCAATTCCACACCAGCGAAGTGCCGCAATACGAGTTCGATCTCAAGAAGGCCGAAGCCCTGCTGGATGAAGCCGGCCTCAAGCGCGGCGCCGACGGCACCCGCCTGAAGATCAACCTTGACTACCTTCCCTACGGCGACGACTTCAAGCGCAGCGGCGAATTCATCCGAAATGCATTGAAGCGCGTGGGCATCGAGGTCAACGTGCGGGCGCAGGATACGCCGACCTATACCAAGCGTGTCTATGGCGACCGCGACTTTGACCTGTCCGTGGTCTGGTTCGCCGGATTTGCCGATCCGCTGGTGGGTGTCACCCGCGCTTACTGGAGCGATTCGGTTGGCAAGAACATCCCCTGGAGCAATGGTTCGGGCTACCGCAGCGCCGAAGCGGACAAGCTGATTTCGCAAGCCCAGGGATCGGCCAGCCAGAGCGAGCGCATTGCCCTGTTCAAGAAGCTGCAACAGCAGGTGCAGACCGACCTGCCCTCGCTGCCCCTGCTGGAGCTGCACTTCTTCACCGTGCAATCGTCCAGCCTCAAGGATGCGGTGGCGGGTGTCGACCAGGTCTACGGCTCGCTGAAGAACGCCTGGTTCGACAGTGGTGCCAAGGTAGCGGCCAATCCGGCCCCGGCCCAACGCTAAGCACTGACGATGAGCGCAATCTTGCAGACCGTCACGGCCAGCGCGCCACGTCGCGCCCGGCTGTGGCAAGCCACGCTGCGCCGCCTGCTGCAATTGCTGGCGGTGGTCCTGGGCGTGGCCGTGATCAATTTCTTCCTGCTGCGGCTGGCCCCGGGTGATGCAGCCCAGGTGCTGGCCGGCGAAGCCGGTGCAGCCACGCCCGAATACATGGCGGCCCTGCGTGCCCAGTTCGGGCTGGACCAGCCCTTGCTGGTGCAGTTCGGCAAGTACCTGCTGCATCTGGTGCAGTTCGATCTCGGCTATTCCTTCCGCCATGGCATGCCGGTGGCGCAACTGATCGCCCAGCGCGTGCCGGCCACGCTGCTGCTGATGGGCGCCAGCATCCTGCTGGCGGCCGTTGGCGGCGTGATCCTGGGCAGCCTGGCCGCTTACCGGGCCGGCAAGCTGGCTGACCTGCTGGTCTCGCTGCTGGCGCTGGTGTTCTTCGCCACGCCCTTGTTCTGGATCGGGCTGATGCTGGTGGTGGTGTTCTCGGTCTGGCTGGACTGGCTGCCGGTCGGCGGCATGATCACCGTCGAGGCCGGTTATACCGGACTGGCCTACGTGCTGGACGTGGCACGCCACCTGGTGCTGCCGGCGCTGACGCTGGGCCTGTTCTACATGGCGGTCTACACCCGCCTCATGCGCGCCACCATGATCGAGGTGCGCCGTCAGGATTTCGTGCGCACCGCCGTGGCCAAGGGGGCGCCTGCGGCCCGTGTGCTGGTGGTGCACGTGCTGCGCAATGCGCTGCTGCCCCTGGTGACCATGCTGGGCGTGCAGGCCAGCGCCATCGTCGGCGGCGCGGTGCTGGTGGAAACCGTGTTCTCCTGGCCCGGCCTGGGCCGGTTGGCTTTCGAGGCGCTGTTCCAGCGCGACTTCAACCTGTTGCTGGGCATCCTGCTGTGCAGCTCGACCGTAGTGGTCGTGGTGAACTGGATCGTCGATGCCCTCTATGTACGCCTGGATCCGCGCATCCGCCTGCAATGAAGACAATCACATGAGCACCCTTGCCACTCCCCTCCCCCTGGCTGCACGCGGTCCTCTTTCCCGACTGTGGCGCTCGCCGTCGGCCCTGGCCGGCAGCCTGCTGTTGCTGCTGGTGCTGTTCATGGCCGCCTCGGCAGGCTGGCTGTTTCCGGGCGATCCGCTGGACATGGTGGCCGAGCCTTTCCTGCGGCCCGGTGCCGATGCCGCCTTTCCCCTGGGCAGCGACATGCTGGGGCGCGACCTGCTGGCCGGTATCTTCCATGGCGCGCGCGTCTCGCTGCTGATCGCAGCCGTCTCGACTGCCATCGCCCTGCTGCTGGGCGTAAGCGGCGGCCTGCTGGCCGGCTATTACGGCGGCTGGCTGGACGCGGGCCTGATGCGGGTGACCGAGTTCTTCCAGACCATTCCCTCGTTCCTGTTTTCGCTGGCCATCGTGGCCGTGATCCAGCCGACCGTGTGGACCATCGCCCTGGCCATCGGCGTAACCGCCTGGCCCAGCCTGGCCCGGCTGGTGCGGGCCGAGGCGCTCAAGTTGCGGCATGGCGAGATGGTGCGCGCCAGCATTGCGCTGGGCGCCAGCGACGCCCGCATCCTCTTGCGCGACATCTTACCTAATGCCGCCACCCCGATCCTGGTGTCGGCGTCACTGATGGTGGCCAGCGCCATCCTCACCGAATCCAGCCTGGCCTTCCTGGGCCTGGGCGACCCCAATGCCGCCAGCTGGGGCAACATGGTCGGCGCTGGCCGCGAAGTGCTGCGCACCGACTGGTACATCACCACCATCCCGGGCCTGGCCATCGTGCTGACGGTACTGGCCCTCAATCTCTTGGGCGACGGACTGGCCGATGTGCTCGATCCGCGCGAACGCAAATAGGAGTTCTTTCATGGCACGTGTATCCACCCTGCTCTCGCATGAGCTGCCTGCGGGCCCGGCGCGCAGCGTCTTCGAAAAGGTCGAGAACGAATACGGCGCCTTCGGCAACATGCTGGGCGTCATGGCGCATCGGCCAGCCTCCATCGAGCATCTGTACGGCCTGCTGCTGGGCTTTGCCGCGGAAGGCAACATCTCGCGGCTACACCTGGAAATCGTGCTGGTGACAGCTTCGCGCGCCAATGAATGCAGCTACTGTGTCTCCCACCATGCGCCCAAGCTGCAGGCCGAGCAGGTCTCCGCCGAGACGGTGGAACGCATCCTGGAGCCGGACGTCCCCGGCCTGGGTCCGGTGGAGTTGCTGGTGCGCGATTATGCCCTGGCAGTCACCCGCCAGCGGGTCGGCGATACGCTGGTGGCGCGCCTGCGTGAGCACTTCAATGAATCCCAGATCGTCGAGCTGACCCTGCGCGCGGCGCTGTGCGCCTTCTTTGCGCGCTTCAACGAGGCGCTGGACGTTCAGCTGGAACCGCAATACCAGAGCGCCGTACTGGCGGCCTGAACCAAGGAATCCATGATGTCTTCCCTGCTGGAACTGCGCGGCCTGAAGGTGGCTTTTGGAACGCACCACGCGGTACGCGGACTTGATCTCAGCATCGAGGCTGGTGAAACGGTGGCGCTGGTGGGTGAGTCCGGCTGCGGCAAATCCACCACCGCGCTGTCGGTGCTGCGCCTGCTTGACAGCTCTGCCCAGGTCAGCGGCCAGATCCTGTTCGAAGGACGCGACTTGCTGCGCCTGCCCGAACGTGAGCTGGTGGCCCTGCGCGGCCAGGGGATTGCGATGATCTTCCAGGAACCGATGACCTCGCTCAATCCCGTTCTCTCCATCGGTCAGCAACTGGTGGAAGCGATCCGTCTGCACCAGCCGCTGGATGGGGCGGCCGCGCGCGCCCGGGCGCTCGAATTGCTGGCGCTGGTGCGCATTCCCGAGCCGGCCCGGCGCATCGACGACTACCCGTACCAACTCTCGGGTGGCCAGCGCCAGCGCGTAATGATCGCCATGGCCGTGGCCAACCGGCCGCGCCTGCTCATTGCCGACGAACCGACCACGGCGCTGGATGTGACGGTCCAGGCGCAGATCCTGGAACTGCTGGACCAGTTGCGGCGCGAACTGGGCATGGCCGTGCTGCTCATCACCCATGACCTGGGCGTGGTGGAACAATGGGCAGATCGCGTGGCCGTCATGTTCGCCGGCGACAAGGTGGAAGAAGCCCCTACTGCGCAATTGTTCGATGCTCCCGGCCACGCTTACACGCGCGGGCTGCTGGGCGCATCGCTGCGGCTGGAACAAGAGCTGCACTATCGCCGGCAACGCCTGCCTGAAATTCGTACTACCCGGTCTGAAGACGGCCAGCACCACTTCAGCCTCTCCGACACTGCGCTCACCGCACCGCTGAAGCCGCTGGCGGGCCATGCACAGCCTTTGCTGTCCGTGCAGGACCTGCACGTCGACTATGCCACCCCCAAAGGCAGCGTGCATGCCGTGCGCGGCGTGAGCCTGGACATCGGTGCGGGCGAGACGGTAGGCCTGGTCGGCGAATCCGGCTGCGGCAAATCCACGCTCTCGCGCAGCATCATCCGGCTCGAAGACAGCCGCAGCGGCCGCATCCTGCTGGACGGCCAGGATATTGCCAGGCTGGACCGCAAGGCCCTGCGCCCTTTGCGGCGGCGCGTGCAGATGGTCTTCCAGGATCCCTACGCCTCGCTCAATCCGCGCCACCGTGTCAGCGACATCCTCGACGCCGCGCTGCAGATCCATGAGGTCGGGGACCGCAACGAGCGCCAGCGCCGCATTCGCCAGATCATCGACCTGGTCGGTCTGCCGCAGACGGCGCTGCAGCGCTATGCACACCAGTTCTCGGGCGGCCAGCGCCAGCGCATCGGCATTGCGCGTGCCCTGGTGCTGAAACCCGCGCTGGTGATCTGCGATGAGCCCGTCTCGGCCCTGGATGTGTCGGTACAAGCCCAGATCCTGAACCTGCTGGTGGACCTGAAACAGGAGTTCGGGCTAGCCTACCTGTTCATCTCGCACGACCTGTCGGTGGTGCGCTACATCGCCGACCGGGTGCTGGTCATGCAGGGCGGACACATCGTCGAACAGGGCGACCACCAGTCCATCTGGCAGGCCCCGCAACATCCTTATACCCGCAGCCTGCTGGCTGCTGCACCCGGCGCGGTACGCGCTGCCGAGGCCGTACCGGAAAAACTCATCGCCTGAGCTCGGCTACAGGCCTTTCATCAACACAGCCACAACAATGGGGAAAACCTTCATGCATCTTCCGCTTCGTTCTCTGCTGGCCGGCGCCGTCTCGGCTGCCGCCTTGTTGCTCAGTACACCGGCCCTGGCCGAAGGGCAACTGCGCATCGCCTACCAGTTTGATGTCGGCGACATCCTGCTGCATGTGGTGCGCGACCAGAAGCTGATCGAGAAATACGCCGCCCAGGAAGGCGTACAGGCCAACGTCGAATGGAAACAGCTCTCGGGTGGCGCCGCCATCAATGATGCGATCCTCTCCAACACCCTGGACGTGGCCTCGACCGGGCTGCCCCCGCTGCTGACCGTGTGGGACCGCACGCGCGGCAAGCAGAACATCAAGGCCATCGCGGCCCTTGGGTCGCTGCCGACCTACCTGCTCTCACGCAATCCTGCCGTCAAGAGCCTGGACGATTTCAGCAAGGCGGACCGCATCGCGCTGCCGGCCACCACCATCTCGCTGCATGCACGCCTGCTGCAGATCGCTGCCGCCAACCGTTATGGCCGCGACAAGTTCAACCACTTCGATGAATGGACCGTCAGCCTGCCGCACAGTGAAGCCGCGGCGGCCCTGCTCTCGGGCAAGACCGAGATCAATGCCCACTTTGCCAGCCCGCCCTTCCAGTTCCAGGAACTGAAGGACCCGGCCATCCGCAAGATCACCAGTTCCTACGAGATCCTGGGTGGCCCGGCCACCCTGAACATCCTGTGGGCACCGGAGCGCTGGCAGAAGGAAAATCCCAAGACCTTCACCGCCCTGCGCCGGGCGCTGGCCGAGGCGTTGCGCTACGTCCAGGGCAACAAGGCTGAGGCGGCCGCAACCTATGTCCGCCTGGAAAATTCCAAGCTGCCGGTGGCTTTCGTGCAGGAAATCATTTCCTCGCCGGATGTGCAATACACCCTGCAACCGCAGAATACCTACAAGCTGGCATCATTCCTGGTCGATGTGGGCGCCATCAAGCAGCGCCCCGCCTCCTGGAAGGACTACTTCTTCGAAGAAGCCCACGAGGCCGGCGGCAGCTGAGTGCATGCGGCCGGCCTTGCCGGCCGCGTCAATCGGCGCTGAAACCGAGAATGACGCCATGCGTCTGCGAGGGCGGCACCACCAGCTTGCCGCCGCTTTCCTGCACGCCCTCCACAGCCTGTTCCTGCAGGTAAGCGCGCGTCGCCTCCAGCGACTGCACGCGCACGGTCAATCCCACGGCACGCTCGATGCCTTGGGGTACCAATCCCACATCCACCCCGTAATGCGCTGCCACGCCCTCGCGGGTCAGATACCAGATGGCCGTGGGGCCGGCCTGGAAACGCACGCCATGCGCATGCCGGGTCAGGCTGCCCGTACCGAACGCCTGCGCCAGGATGCTTTGGGCAGCGCTCGGATCGAGCGCCAGGTAGACATATTCGGCCAGGCCCGTTGCACCGTTGGGATGCTGCTGCCATTCCTTGCGCCACACCAGTTCGGGCGTGCCGTGCTCACAAAAGAACACCCGGCCATTGGGGATGCGGTTGGCGGCAATTCGCAGGGTACGAAAACGGGCATCGCCCAGGTGCTGCCCGTCGACCACCACCGGCCGGTGGAAGGACTGCGGCCCGCCTTCTTCCAGCGGCACGCCGCGCTCAGCCAGGTGGCGCCAGGTGTGATCGGCATCGCTGGTCTTGAACACCAGCCCGGCCAGTCCGCCAGGATGGCCCCAGCGCAAGGTGGAGCGCTGCGGCTCCACCCCCAGCAGCTCCAGGTAATCATCGCCGAAGACGGCCAGGTGATTGCTGGTGCCTTTGGAATGATGGCCGCGCGGGGTGAGCGCAAAACCCAGGCGGGCATAGGCTTCCTGGGCCTGGTCCAGGGCTTCTTCGACGTGGATCACGACGTGGTCGATACGTTGGGTCATGCTTGTCTCCGGTGGGTGTGGCTGTCCTCGCGGGCCAGCGCGTGATGCCAGTGCCGGCCCGGAACCGAGTCGAGCAGCTGGCGGGTATAGGGATGAACAGGCGCACCGAATACCTCGGCGCTGCTGCCGCTTTCGACTACCCGGCCGTCCTTCATGACGGCGATGCGGTCGCAGATCTGCGCCGCTACGCGCAGGTCATGGGTAATGAAAAGTATCGACAGCCCCAGCTGTTCACGCAGGCGCGCCAGCAAGGCCAACACTTGCGCCTGTACCGACACATCCAGCGCCGACACCGGCTCATCGGCCAGCAGCACGCGCGGTTGCAAGGCCAGCGCACGCGCCAGGCCGATGCGCTGGCGCTGGCCACCGGAAAATTCATGGGGATAGCGCTGCAAGGCATTCGGATCCAGCCCCACCAGCGCGAACAATTCGCGCACCTGCGCCAGGACCTGCCGGCGTGGCACGCCTTGTTCCAAGGGACCTTGCGCGACGATGTCGCCCACGCGATGGCGCGGATTGAGCGATCCATACGGATCCTGGAACACCATCTGGATCTGGCTGGCCCGCTCGCGCCGTCGTCGCCATCCCTGGGGCAAGGGAGCACCACCGACCTGGATGCGGCCGGCATCGGGTTGTAGCAGACCCAGGATCAGGCGCGCCAGGGTCGACTTGCCGGAGCCGCTTTCGCCGACGATGCCCAGCGTTGCGCCCGCTGGCAGGAGCAGGCTGACCTCGTCGACGGCCGGACGGGCTGCGGTCTTGCGCTGGAACCAGCCGCGCGGACGATAGGTCTTGGACAGGCCACTGACCTCCAGCGCGAGAGCCGCATCGCTGGTGGTGGCTGCCGGACGCGGCGGTGGCGGAACCAAGGCCGGTACGGCAGCGATCAGGCTGCGGGTATAGGGATGCTGCGGGGCGTTGAGAACGTTTTCTGCGGGCCCCTGCTCCACCAGCTTGCCCTTCTGCATGACCGCCACGCGGTCGGCGATCTCGGCGACCACACCGAAGTCGTGGGTGATGAAGAGCACGGCCGTGCCGCGCCGGCGTTGCAGTTCGTGGATCAGGTGCAGGATCTGCGCCTGGGTGGTGACATCGAGCGCCGTCGTCGGTTCGTCCGCAATCAGGAGTGCCGGTTCCAGCGCCAGGGCCATGGCGATCATCACCCGCTGGCGCTGTCCGCCCGAGAGCTCATGCGGATAAGCCTTGAGCGCGCGCGCCGGATCAGGCAGTTGCACCGCCACCAGCAGGTCATGTACGCGCACGGCGATCTCGTGCCGGCGCAGCGTGGTGTGGACCTCGAACACCTCGGACAGTTGGCGGCCGATGGTGTGCAAGGGGTTCAGGGCCGTCATCGGTTCCTGGAAGATCATGCCGATGCCTTGGCCGCGGAGCCGTCGCAGCTCGGCCGGGTTCAGTTGCAGCAGGTCCTGGCGACCCTGCCAGAGCGCCTGGCCGCCGCGCACGGCCACGCCTTCGGGCAGCAGGCCCAGCAAGGCATTGGCCGTCAACGACTTGCCCGAGCCGCTCTCGCCGACCACGCACAGGATTTCACCGGCACGCAACTCGAAGGAAACGTCATCGAGTGCCAGCGCCCGGTCCGCGCCCTTGGGTAGTGCGATGGATAGCTGGCGCACCGACAGCAAGGCGGGAGGAAGAGGATGGGGAGCGGTCATGAGCGGTGCAGCCTTGGATTGAGTGCGTCATTGAGGCCCTGTCCGACCAGCGAAATTCCCAGCACGGTCAGCAGGATGGCCACACCGGGAATGGCCGAGACATACCATTGCACGCGGATCACGCCGCGACCGGCACCGATCAGGTTGCCCCACGACGGCACATTGGGGTCAGAGAGATTGAGGAAGGCCAGCGCGCTTTCCAGCAGGATGGCCACGGCCATGATGACGCTGGCATAGACGATCACCGGCGGCAAGGCATTGGGCAGGATCTCGCGGAAGATCAGCTTGATGTCGCCCACGCCCAGGCTGCGCGCGGCCTGGACGAACTCGCCATGGCGCAGCGCCAGGAATTGCGAGCGCGTCAGCCGCGCCACCGGTGGCCAGGAAACGATGCCGATGGACAGCACCACGGTGCGGATGTCCGAACCAAACACCGCCACCAGTACCAGCAGCAAGAGAAAATTGGGCAGGATCTGGAAGGCTTCCGTGATGCGCATGAGCACATCGTCGATCCAGCCGCCATAGAAGCCGGCCACCGCACCCAGCACCAGCCCGATGACGGCCGCGATGGCCGTGGCGACCACGCCGATGCCCAGCGAGATGCGGGCGCCATGCAGGATCTGGGCGGCGATGTCACGGCCGACCTGGTCGGTACCCAGCAGGAAGCGCGCGCTGTCGCCCGGCCACTGCAACGGGCGCCCGGCCAGCGACAGGGGATTGCGCGGATAAACCCAGCCGGCGGCCAGGGCGCCGGCCACCACGGCCAGCAGGAGCAGCAGTCCGACCACGGCGGTCGGATTGCGCAGGTAACGTTTCAGCAGATTCATGTGATGTCGTCAGGTCCTTGATTCAGTGCGTGCCGTGAATGCGCGGGTCCAGCCGTGCATAAAGCAGGTCGACCACAAAGTTGATGGCGATGACCAGCAGCGCCGAGACGAAGACGATGCCCAGCAAGGTGTTGAGATCCCGCTGCACCACCGCCTCATAGGCCAGCCGCCCCAGCCCGGGCAAGGCGAACACGGTCTCCACCACCACCGAGCCTCCCAGCATGGTGCCGGCCTGCAGGCCGATCAGGGTGACCATCGGCAGCAGCGCATTGCGCAGCATGTGGCGCACCACCACGGCCGTCTCGCCCACGCCCTTGGCACGGGCGGTACGGATGAAGTCCTGGGTCGACACCTCCAGCATGGAAGCACGCATGATGCGCAGGTAGACCGCCAGGAAGATCAGCGACAGGGTGACCGTCGGCAGCGTCAGGTGCCAGGCGATATCGGCCACTCTGGCCCAGCCGTGCAAGGCCACGTCGATGGACTCGAAACCGCCCGAGGGCAGCCAGTCCAGCCAGATGGCGAAGACGAAGATGCCCATCAGCCCGAACCAGAACGAGGGCGTGGCATAGAACACCAGGCCCAGGGTGGAGATGAGCGTATCGGGCCAGCGATTCACGCGCCGCGCCGCCAGCACGCCCAGTGCCATGCCCACCGCAAAAGCGATGGCCAGGGCCGAACCCATCAGCAGCAGGGTCGCCGGCAAACGCTCGATGATGACCTGCGCGACCGGCTTGCCGTAGATGGCAGAGTGGCCCAGGTCCAGATGCACCAGCCGCCACAGGTAGTCGCCCAGGCGCACCGAGACCGAATCATTGAGCCGGTAGTACTCGCGCAGGCTGGCGATCATGGTGGCGTCACCGCCGCCCATCTGCGCCACCAGCGCATCGACGGTGTCGCCGGGAGCCAGTTGCAGCAGCAGGAACAATCCCGCCAGGATGATCAGCAAGGCCGGCAGCGCCGCCAGCAGGCGGCGTCCGGCCAGGGCAAACAGACGCATGCGCTCGCCCCTTATGCCTTGAGCCAGGTGTCATGCCAGCTGCTGGAAGGCCAGCGGGCATTGTTGTGGCCGTTCTGCACGTTGCGGCTGACCACCGAATAGAACTCGCGCTCGGTAGCCATCCAGATCGGCAGTTCGTCGTTGACGGCCTGCACCCACTGCGCGTAGAGCGCACGGCGCTTGGCGGGGTCGATCTCGCTGGCGGCATCGTCGATGAGCTTGTCGACCTTCTCGGACTTCCAGCCATACTGGTTGGTCCAGGGCGCGCCGGCCGGGCTGCCCGAGCGATACCAGACTGTGGTGGACACGGCCGGATCGCCGCGGAACTGGTGCCAGCCGGTGGCGATGTCGAAATTGCTGTCCTTGTAGACGGCGGTCAGTGCGCCGGCGATGTCGTATTGCACGATCTCGACCTTGATGCCCACCGCCTCCAGCGATTGCTGGATGAAGGTGGCCAGCAGCGGCACGTCTTCCCCGTTCTGGATCGGCACCAGCTTCAGGGCGAAACGCACGCCATCCTTGCCGCGCTTGTAGCCTGCTTCTTCCAGCAGGGACTCGGCGCGCTTGGGATCGAAGGGATAAGGCGGCTTGGCCCCTTTGGGCGAGAACGACGAGCTCGACGGAATCGGTCCGTTGGCCGGCTTGCCCAGGCCATACAGGAAGTTCTCGATGAAGTAATTGATGTCGATGGCATGCACGATGGCACGGCGCACGCGCACGTCGGACAGTTCCTTGCGGCGGACGTTGAACTCCACCGTATTGTTGAAGAGGTTGGCCTCCAATCCCTTGCTGCGCACTTCGAACTTGGGATTCTTGCGCAGGCGGTCGAGGTCGGCCAGGCCCAGCTGCGAATAGGCCGACAATTGCAGCGAGCCCGTCTCCAGCGCTGCGGTGGCAGCCGACTTGTCGGTGATGATGCGCCAGACGATGCGGTCCAGGTAAGGCAAGCCCTTGCGCCAGTAATTCGGATTGCGCTCGGCAATGATGTACTGGCCGCGCTGGTATTCCACGAAACGGAACGGACCGGTGCCGATGGGCGCGGTATTGGCCGGGTTCTCCAGCACATTGGATTTTTCGTAGATGTGGCGCGGTACCACGTAGCCCAGGTCGGCCAGTGCGCGCAGCAGCAGGTCCAGCGGCATCGGACGCTCGTAGCGGAACACCACCGTGTGGGCGTCGGGCGTATCGACGGCGCGCAGATAGAGATGCAAGGCCGTGGCGTAATTGAGCTGCTTCTTCCACAGCTCCAGCGCGTTGTACTGTACGTCGGCAGCGGTGAAGGGCTTGCCGTCATGCCACTGCACGCCTTCGCGCAGCTTGAAGGTGATGGTCTTGCCGTCGGCCGAGCTGGTCCAGGAGGTGGCCAGCTGTGCAACCGGCTTGCCCTCTGCATCCAGGTCGACCAGTGACTCGATGATCTTGCTGGTGACGATGTAGACGCCGGTGGAGGCGCGCAAGGCCGGATTGAGGATGCGCTGCTCGGAGCCGAGGTGGACGTTCAATACCCCGCCGCGGCGCGGTTCGGTCTGGGAAAAGGAAATCGAGGGCCAGGCGGAAGACACCAGCAAGGCACCGGAAGAGAGCAGAAATTGACGGCGGGTTGCGCGCATTGTTGTTGTTCCTGTGATGGATTGTTGGAAACACCGCGCAGCGTATGTCAGGGGCAGATGGCTGCGGAACGACCAATTTCGCATTTGCAAATGCGTTTGTCGTTGCCAGCGGATGACGCCCGCACCCAGGCGTCATCGCCGGCGGTCCTCCCTGCCGCCAGGGAGGACTTCGCCAGGCCGGCTCAGACGTTCAGCGGAAAGAAGTGATTGACCACGAACAGCACGACCAGGAGCGTAATGCCGGTGATGAGACTGCCGGCGATGAGCTTCTTTTCGATTGGCAGCAGGGGCTCGGCGTGTGTGCCGGAGGCCAGTTCCTGTTTCAGTTCTTGTTGCGACATGGGCTTATCCTTTCAGTAAAAACGCGTCAGTTGGCCAGTGGTGGCTTGACGCCAGCGAAGAAGATCCACGACACCAGCAGCCCGACCCAGATCACGAAGCCGAACAGGCTCACCACATAGACCGCCACCAGCTTGCCCAGCCCGTCTTCCCACAGCTTGCGGAAGTTGGAGAGCACCCCGATGGAGAAGAAGGTGAGGATGAAGAAGATCACCCGGAAGGTATTGGCGACGCCGACCGAGGGCGTGAGCTTGGCCAAGGTGTCGGGCGAGCTGGTGGTCGCCAGCCAGAAGCCGATCAGGAAGGTCGCCACGAAGCCCAGGATGAACTTGGGGAAACGCTCCCAGATTTCACCGGCGCGGGCGCGCGGCTGGCCGGGCTGCACATTGACGTGGTTGGTCCAGATATAGGCCAGGATGAAAGCCCAGATGCCGATGAAGACGTCGATGAAGACCTTCACGGTCGCCGTCGTGCCGAGGATCCAGCCGCTCTGGTAATGGATGCCCTCGGCCGCGTTCTTGGCCTGGATCAGGGCTTCGGTGATGCCGCCTGCGGCCACGGCCGCGCCATCGGTCTTGACCGCCAGACCCAGCCATGCAGCGGCGACCAGCGGTTCATGCGAGAGGAAAGCCTGGGCCAGGAACGGCAGCACCAACACCTCGATGACGGCAAAGATCACCACCAGCGACGACACCAGCACCGGGACCGCCGGGCGTGAGCGGATTGCGCCGCCGGTAGCGATGGAAGCCGCCACGCCGCAAATGGAAATGCCCGAAGCGAGCGGCGCGGCCCATTCCCGCGAAAAACCGAACCACTTGCGCGCCACGAAATACACCACAGCCCAATAGATGAGGTAGGCCCCGACGATGGCGGCCAGTCCACGCAGCAGCACCGAGCTGGCCAGCGAGAGCTTGCCGGCGATGGTTACCGCAATGAACCCGCCCAGGATCACGATGGCGATCTTGATGTACAGCTCGGGCCGGATGGCTTCCTTGAGCCAGTCGGCAAAGCGCGGGAAGACATTGCTGATGACCAGCCCCACGATCAAGGCCACCACGAAGCCGCCTTCATTGGTCAGCCGCAGGGACCAATCGATGCCGAATTTCTGCAGGTCGGCCGGCGTCACCGCAGCCAGGTAGGCATTGTTGCCCACGAACCAGCTCAGGTAGGCCAGCGCGAACACGACAGTAAAGGCCGCCGCAAAGCGCCCGACCCGCAGCTTGAGCAGGGAGGCCCCCAGCGACAGCACCGCCAGCAGGGCTACGTAGGTCGCCAGCAAGGCGCCGATGCCGCCCAGTCCCGCATAGGACTTGGCCGTCGGCCCGAGCGCGCCGGCCGGCGCGTGCCAGACCGAAGTGGAGACCACCCAGCCCAGCAGGTTGGCGCCGGCCAAGCCACTCAAGGCCAGCGCAAAGATCAGCAGGCCGATACCCAGGGCCAGCCAGTCTTCGTTGAAGCGGGCCTGCTGGCCCACCTGGGAATTGACTGCATTGGCAATCGCGGGATTGGACATGAAAAAACACCTCCGCGTAAGGAATACGACGCCACCGGTCTTGGATGTTGTTGGCGATGGCGCGTTTGCTTCGACGATCTGCCAGGCCCTTGCAGGGGCCCGGCCCGGATTGCCGCTCCGCACTTTATGGCGCTTCCCGTCCGGTGCAAGACGGGTCGGCGCACAGGGGCTTTGGCGATTTGGTCATTGGTGGTACGGACCGGCAAGTGTTGAAAATACCGCGCCGCCGCGGCGTGCAGAACGAATCGATTTGCATATCCATACGCAACTTTTGCGCGGCAGGGGCGGCCGCCGCTTATGCGTTTTTCTTCTTTCAAGCCTCTTTTTTATTCGTTCACCAAAGACAACGGCAGTTTTACAGTGGACCCATCGATTGCCGTCTATAGCCACCAAAAGACGGCCCGGCCCCACAACGCTTCCTTGTCCATGGAGAACCCGAGATGTCTTCCCTGTCGTCCGTAGCTACCCTGAACACCTTTGCCCCCGATGCCGCGCAGCAAGGCCTGCCGCCCGAGCTGGAACAGATCCGCGTACAGGCAGCCGCCGATGGCCTGCCCTACGCCGGCGGCATCGGTCCGAAAGAAGCCTGGGCACTGGTCGAAGCGGGCAAGGTCGTGCTGGTGGACGTGCGCACCGCGGAAGAACGCAAGTTCGTCGGCCATGTCCCCAACAGCCTGCACGTGGCGTGGGCCACCGGCACATCGCTGTCGCGCAATCCCCGCTTCGTGCGTGAGCTGGAAAGCAAGCTCGGTGGCAAGGATGTCCCGGCGCTGCTGCTGTGCCGCAGCGGCAAGCGTTCGGTGGCTGCCGCCGAAGCCGCGACCAAGGCCGGGCTGACCTGTATTTTCAATGTGCTGGAGGGCTTTGAAGGCGAACTCGACGCCGGACAGCAGCGCGGCAAAGCCGATGGCTGGCGCTTCCACGGCCTGCCCTGGGTGCAGGACTGACCCGAAGCGGCGACCGCCTGCGGCCCCCAACAAGAACCAACAAGAGAGTCCCATGGCCAATTTCGACATCCACCAGATCGTCCACTCCCTGCATGAAGCCCGCGTCGGCTGGCGTGTAGCGCAGCGGCGCAACAATGATTCCAACGGCCGCGAGTTTCCCTCGCGCGATGCCCTCGATGGCATCGTCACCACGCTCAAGGGCGTACTTTTTCCGATGCGCCTGGGGCCGCCGGATTTGCGCCAGGAAAGTGAGAACTACCACGTCGCCCACGCGCTGGACGCCGCCCTGCATGGGTTGCTGGAGCAGGTGCGGCTGGAACTGAAATACAGTGCCGGGCTGGCCGGCCGGGCCACGCCCACACTCGAAGAGGATGCCGTTTCCATCACCCGCGCATTCGGTGCCTCCCTGCCCCAGATCCGCAGCCAGCTCGATACCGACGTCCTGGCCGCCTACCAGGGTGACCCGGCCGCTCGTAGCGTCGATGAAGTGCTGCTCTGCTATCCCGGCACCCTGGCCATGATCCACTATCGCCTGGCCCATCGCCTCTACCAGCTGGGCCTGCCCTTGCTGGCGCGCATCATTGCCGAACTGGCGCATGGTGCCACCGGCATCGACATCCATCCGGGCGCACAGATCGGCACCGGTTTCTTTATCGACCACGGTACCGGCGTGGTGATCGGCGAGACCGCCATCATCGGCAACAACGTGCGCATCTACCAGGCCGTGACGCTCGGGGCCAAGCGCTTCCCGACGGATGCCGAGGGCAAGCTTGAAAAGGGTCGGGCGCGCCATCCCATCGTGGAAGACGATGTCGTGATCTATGCCGGAGCCACCATCCTCGGGCGCATCCGCTTGGGACGCGGGGCCATCATCGGCGGCAACGTCTGGCTCACGCATGATGTGCCAGCGGGTGCCAACATTTCTCAGGCAGCCTCGCGCGAAGACGCGCTGTCCCTGGCCAACGCCGCAGCAGCATGAGCGAGGCGGCCATGAGCAATCCCGTCATTGCTTCCGGGCATGCCGATGAAGAGGCCCTCACCAGTGCGCTGGTCCAAAGTTTCGGTATCGGCGTGCGCCAGCTGCGGCGCGAGCGCGGCTGGTCGCAGGAGAGGCTGGCCGAGAACTCCAACCTGAATCGTTCCTACATCGGCGAGATCGAGCGCGGCACCGCGATCGCCTCGCTGGTGACGGTGGAGAAACTGGCTACCGCCCTCACCCTGTCGCCTTCGGCGCTGGTGACCCATGGCGAGCGGATCAACCAGCAGAACCTAGTGCGTGGCCTTCAGTTGATGGCTATAGCATGTTGAGCCATCTGGCCTGAGCCCCGACACTTCGCCTGTTCACTCACCCCCATTCCCTGCAACCTTCTCTTACGGAGTCCAGATGTCCGCAACTGTCGGCGGTACCACCGCACTCGGCGATAACGCAGCACGGCAACTAGCCAATGCCACCAAGACCGCCCCCCAGCTCGAAACCATCAGCCCGCGCTGGCTCACGCAC
>Ga0182006_1000530_pt1 | contig 28950 bp, 23 predicted proteins | sample Sormic07211104_1_FD_123022 | JGI IMG/M metagenome (GOLD analysis project Ga0182006, IMG submission 123022) | Rhizosphere microbial communities from Sorghum bicolor, Mead, Nebraska, USA - 072115-104_1 MetaG | ecosystem: Host-associated > Plants > Roots > Rhizosphere | place: USA: Nebraska...
AAAAATTTATTAGGCCGGTTTTAAGTAGAACGGTGATACGGTGCTATGGCCTAGCTATACGGAAATGCATGATGCCGCATTCTGCTCATTAATAGGTAATTACAAAATAACGTCAATGGTAGGTACGAAGGATCTTTTGATTGCCGTTATCGCGAAAAATCCGTCATTTCGACCGTAGCGGAGAAATCTTTAAATTAGTTTACTAGCTACAGTTTTCTCCCTTTGCTCTGGCTTGCCTCGGTTAGCCACCGAAGGGCTTTTACTTTTTTCTTGATGAAAAAGTAACAAACCTGAGCGCAGCGACAGCATGCCTGCCATTAAAAACAACAAACACAAAGGCATACTGAAAGGCTTGCATCGTTTTTTATAAGATCATGTTGTTTTTATTGGTATAAAAGATTGCTACGCAATTCCTTGTAAAAAGCTACGGAAATCTTGATTGCGGCAGCATCGAGGCTCTCATCCCTTGCTTTGTCCCACCGCTCCCGCTTTAATCCTGCCTTGTGCTGTGAAGTATGAGGGGGACTGCAAAGATTTCCGTGCTTTTTCCGGCGAAAATCTCCCAGGCCAGGGTAGCAGGGTGCAGATAGCATAGTGTATAGAATAGTTTCTAATATGGTCTTTGTTCCATCAATAAATCCGTCATTTCGACCGTAGCGGAGAAATCTTTTTGCCGTCATCCCTAGGGTAGTCGAAGGATCTCCTTCCATCATATCCTGTGGCCGGATAGCAGGGTGGAGTGGGGTATAAGATAATTTCTTATATGATCGTCATTCGAGTGCGTTAGCATAGCGAAGGATCTGCGGGTGCAGCGTATTAACACTGTTCAAGTACTGTAATTTACTATTTAAAATTCAATACATTTTATTGTGGTTATTCGGATGTTTAAGGGTTGTAGAGGTTTTGGAAAGTAATTGTAGTGCACATCTGTTCAGATAGTTCGGCTCCTTAATGCGCCCGATTTTGTTATCGGGCGCATTTTTTAAACCGGCCTTAGTTTAATGTGTCAAACTAATGAGTGCACAATGTTTGACGTGTAAAAACGAATACTACCTTCTTTTCGACAAACCAAATGAATACCGAAAGCCGGCAGTAAAGCTTGTATTGTTTGCGCCAGAACCTTTAGCAAATATTTCAATGTTATCGCCTTTTTTCAAAGGGATCTGATATCCGAGTCCATAAGCCTGATAAAATCCATTAGTGGCGTATGTGCCATTATTATAGCTGCTTCCTGTGCCGGTGTATGGGAAATTGGTGGTCTGGTATTCATCCTGGTATCCCAATTCGGCTGATAGATAAAAACGGCCAATGTAATATTTAGCACCTGCATACATGGCATTTTGCAGCACTTTGATGTTTTTGGCCTGCGTTATGCTACCATTGTTATTAATATAACCAATTGCTGGGTTATTCTTCTGAATATAGGCGAGGTTTATTCCTGCGGTAAAACCCCAATGCTTGTTTAAGCGATATTCGTAACCTACTTCTCCACCAAAAACAGGTGCTTTAAATGTTGAGTTGTAACCTGCAAAGGGCGAGATGTGTACGCTGTGTTTAATTACACCGGTACTATCTTGCGCCTTACTTGTTTTAATGCCAAAAAATCCGATTAGTAGCATTAATGATAATGTTTTAGTTTTCATGAACTAAAAATGCAGTAGATTAATAGACTTTCGCCTTTAATTAACGATCTTTAACCTGATTTACATTATTTAACTTAAAATTTGTTAAACATTGTGATGCTTTTAACTGCTATACTGAGCAGATAGCATGGAGCATAACATTATCCATGGATCGATTACTTTGAAACTTTGAGGGGCGACGTTGGGTCGTCATTTCGAACGTAGCGGAGAAATCTTTTAAGTTAGTTTACTAGCTACAGTTTTCTCCCTTCGCTCGGGCTTTCCTCGGTTAGCCACCGAAGGGCTTTTACCTTTTTCTTGATAAAAAGGTAACCAAAAATCAAGGCTTGCATCCTTCCTTGTAAAAAGCTACTGAAATCTTGATTGCGGCAGCATCGAGGCTCTCATCCTTTGCTTTGTCCCACCGCTCCCGCTTTGATCCTGCCTTGGGCTGTGGGGTTATGAGGGGGAACTGCAAAGATTTCCGTGCTTTTTCCGGCGGAAATCTGCGAGGCCGGGTAGCAGGGCGCAGACAGCATAGTGTATAGAATAGTTTCTAATATGGTCTTTGTTCCATCAATAAATCCGTCATTTCGACCGTAGCGGAGAAATCTTTTAAGTTAGTTTACTAGCTACAGTTTTCTCCCTTAGCTCAGCCTTGCCTCGGTTAGGCGCCGAATGGCTCTTTCTTTTCTCTTGATAGAAAAGAAACAAGCCTGAGCGCAGCGAAAGCATCCTAATTTGATCTGGCTATACCATCAATTGCACTTCTAAGTGTTTTTTCAACCACTTTCTGATACGCTTTCCCATTGACATTGCCAAGTTCTTTCAGCGATACACTGATGCCGGCCCTTTGCCTGAGCAGTTTGATCCTCGCCGATACCAGGTCTTTCAGCAGCATCAGCCTGGGATCAAGTGCAGCTGTAGCCTTTAGTTCATCCGCTTCCTTGAATGCATAGTTGCATAAACGGATATTGTCTATCTTATCGTTTTTATGCCGCACTGCTCTGTTTTGATTTGCTTGAATGCTGCCGAACTACTGATATTTACAACAACCATGTAGCCAACGCTAGTATTAGAGCTGCTGTTGTGATTTGCTTTCATTCTTTGAACTACTGATATTTACAACAATAATAAGATGTGTCTATATCCAAGATTGATAGTTGTGATTTGCTTTCATTCTTTGAACTACTGATATTTACAACAATCATTAACAGAAAACGGACCTACACCAACAGGTTGTGATTTGCTTTCATTCTTTGAACTACTGATATTTACAACAATCGGAAACTAAAAGTGGGTTTCCAACCGTAGGTTGTGATTTGCTTTCATTCTTTGAACTACTGATATTTACAACAATTGTTAACATATGAGCCTTTGAACTCAGCATGTTGTGATTTGCTTTCATTCTTTGAACTACTGATATTTACAACAATTCGGGCGGGGCCTTTCCTCTCTTATGTATGGTTGTGATTTGCTTTCATTCTTTGAACTACTGATATTTACAACAATCAGCTGGTTTGTGGATGGTACCGGGATTAAGTTGTGATTTGCTTTCATTCTTTGAACTACTGATATTTACAACAATTATTCAATAATGGATATAACCTGAGTTCATGTTGTGATTTGCTTTCATTCTTTGAACTACTGATATTTACAACAATAAAAAGATGGATCGATAGAGATATCACGCTGTTGTGATTTGCTTTCATTCTTTGAACTACTGATATTTACAACAATGCAACGCATTTAACGGAATAGCCGGATGTAGTTGTGATTTGCTTTCATTCTTTGAACTACTGATATTTACAACAATTAGCAATAAGTTTAAGAGGATGCATACATAGTTGTGATTTGCTTTCATTCTTTGAACTACTGATATTTACAACAATGAAATCCGCCGGAATATATATCGATTACCGGTTGTGATTTGCTTTCATTCTTTGAACTACTGATATTTACAACAATGTGTGATAGGATTTGATTTTGATAGTTATAGTTGTGATTTGCTTTCATTCTTTGAACTACTGATATTTACAACAATTGTGAGCATTGCGGTTGCTGGTACAGATTAGTTGTGATTTGCTTTCATTCTTTGAACTACTGATATTTACAACAATAGATAAAGGGTTTTTAAAACCTCGGCTAAAGTTGTGATTTGCTTTCATTCTTTGAACTACTGATATTTACAACAATACCCGGTAGCGTTGGTATTAGCAGTATTAGGTTGTGATTTGCTTTCATTCTTTGAACTACTGATATTTACAACAATTGCCGGAGCTATTATATTGGCTTTTCTATTGTTGTGATTTGCTTTCATTCTTTGAACTACTGATATTTACAACAATCAGCCTGGTTTAAATTAACGCCAGACCAAAGTTGTGATTTGCTTTCATTCTTTGAACTACTGATATTTACAACAATGCGGCTGAGCTGTTTTCACGGCGGCCAATAGTTGTGATTTGCTTTCATTCTTTGAACTACTGATATTTACAACAATTGTTGGGCATGAACTACCTTTTGCTCTGTAGTTGTGATTTGCTTTCATTCTTTGAACTACTGATATTTACAACAATGTTGATCGGATAATAGTTTGACTTCACGTAGTTGTGATTTGCTTTCATTCTTTGAACTACTGATATTTACAACAATCAAGCCATGGGCTATTGCTAATGAGATATAGTTGTGATTTGCTTTCATTCTTTGAACTACTGATATTTACAACAATATCCTGATAACTATTTTGATCCAGTTAATAGTTGTGATTTGCTTTCATTCTTTGAACTACTGATATTTACAACAATTTTCAATGCTGGTCTTTGGGTGGTATCCAAGTTGTGATTTGCTTTCATTCTTTGAACTACTGATATTTACAACAATATTAAGCGAAAGCAATTACGACGAATTTATGTTGTGATTTGCTTTCATTCTTTGAACTACTGATATTTACAACAATAAAAATCCGCGTTACAAGCGATGGTAGACGGTTGTGATTTGCTTTCATTCTTTGAACTACTGATATTTACAACAATACTTAGACGACGACGACCAAGCAACAATGGGTTGTGATTTGCTTTCATTCTTTGAACTACTGATATTTACAACAATCTAACAGGCTACCTTTAACAGTAGCACAAGGTTGTGATTTGCTTTCATTCTTTGAACTACTGATATTTACAACAATACATAGATATGGATACTGGAGAAATAGTAGTTGTGATTTGCTTTCATTCTTTGAACTACTGATATTTACAACAATGCACTACAGGTAGAAAGCCAAAAGGAAATGGTTGTGATTTGCTTTCATTCTTTGAACTACTGATATTTACAACAATCTACCTCCGGTAGTAAACACATTCCCGTTAGTTGTGATTTGCTTTCATTCTTTGAACTACTGATATTTACAACAATGCAAGCTACTCTCCAGCTAAACGACACCTAGTTGTGATTTGCTTTCATTCTTTGAACTACTGATATTTACAACAATTTAACCAAATGATAACCGTTGACGAAAAGGGTTGTGATTTGCTTTCATTCTTTGAACTACTGATATTTACAACAATCAACAAAGTTGCAAAATGTCCAGGCAAAATGTTGTGATTTGCTTTCATTCTTTGAACTACTGATATTTACAACAATACTAACGGAACAGGCGTAAGCAATAAAGACGTTGTGATTTGCTTTCATTCTTTGAACTACTGATATTTACAACAATCTGACAGGATTAAGGATTATACCGCCGCTAGTTGTGATTTGCTTTCATTCTTTGAACTACTGATATTTACAACAATAACACGCAAGTAAGGATCATTGGCTATACAGTTGTGATTTGCTTTCATTCTTTGAACTACTGATATTTACAACAATTGCAATAATACAATTGCCTGGAGCGGGCAGGTTGTGATTTGCTTTCATTCTTTGAACTACTGATATTTACAACAATTGATGAATGGTTTGAAGATGATTTCATGCAGTTGTGATTTGCTTTCATTCTTTGAACTACTGATATTTACAACAATTGGAAAAAGAATGTTTTAAATGCAAGATAGGTTGTGATTTGCTTTCATTCTTTGAACTACTGATATTTACAACAATTATGCACTTGCAGCACAACAGCACTATCAAGTTGTGTTTTGCTTTCATTCTTTGAACTACTGATATTTACAACAATATGCCATTGTTCGTTTGAAGGATCCTGATAGTTGTGATTTGCTTTCATTCTTTGAACTACTGATATTTACAACAATTTAAAGGCATGTTGGGTTTGTGGAATTATGGTTGTGATTTGCTTTCATTCTTTGAACTACTGATATTTACAACAATAGAAGATATTAAATTCCCTCAAATGAGACTGTTGTGATTTGCTTTCATTCTTTGAACTACTGATATTTACAACAATAGCAGTCTACTAAGTATGCTAGGAATAGTAGTTGTGATTTGCTTTCATTCTTTGAACTACTGATATTTACAACAATTGGCAATATGGGTTCATCGGTAAAGGAAAGGTTGTGATTTGCTTTCATTCTTTGAACTACTGATATTTACAACAATAGAAATCATGCAAGGAACAAGTTACATCTGGTTGTGATTTGCTTTCATTCTTTGAACTACTGATATTTACAACAATATACCTTAGTTCAATTAACTATCCGTCAGTAGGTTAGTTCAAAAATTAGAATTAAAAAATCCTGATGCAATTACATCAGGATTTTTATTCTAGTCAGTTTTTTATTTATAAGCGCCATTTTTCAATGATAGTGTTTTAAAATAATTCAAGTTGCTGAGGGGTATCGGGCAATTCTTTTTCTTTTCTCCCATAAAATAATTCCATCATGCCAAATTGTTTATCGGTAACCGTCATAATACCGATATGCCCTTTTTCAGGTAGTAATTTTTTAACCCGGTTAATGTGTACATCCGCATTTTCACGGCTGCTGCAGTGCCTTAAGTAAATCGAAAACTGAAACATGGCGAAACCATCCCGCATAATTTCTTTTCGAAATCTGGAAGCTATACTTCGTTCCTTTTTGGTTTCGGTTGGTAAATCGAAGAAGACTAGTACCCACAAAATCCGGTATTCATTTAAACGCATCCATTAAAAAGGTAATTCATCATTAGGCTTCTTAAATTCAGAATCGATTGTTTCATTCGTTTGGATCATACCATGGGGGTCCTCGTCATTGTACCTGAAGTTTTTTTTACTTTCAAAATTTTTCATAATCGGGTAATTTATTTTTCGGATAGTTCCTTCATAACATTTTGCCAAAGAAGCTGTGGTGCTTTGTAAACCTACCATTAATGGACTTTTCCCTTTTTCAAATTGTACGTCTACAGCGGCTATACCCAGTAATTGGGTTTTAATTGAAGTGCCGAGTTCTAAGAAATTTTCTCCCCGGTCTATAATTCCCAAAACAATTTCATCCACATAAGGACGGTAAGGTTCCATGATATCATCTGCAAGGCAGTAAGCATTGTATTTATTCCGATGGTGGATACCAAGGGTAGGGAGCAGGCCTGAACAGACCAGGCCGCGGGCGACAATAGCTCTCAATATAGCATACCCATAGTTGAGTAAATTGTTAGGTGGATCACCTTCCCGACCACGAAAGAAATCTAATTTTTTTGGAAATACATTTCTCCAATAATAAGCTGCGGCCCTGCCTTCATAGTTGTCAGGATCTCCTGAACGAACTGATTTAGCCCAATACAACATGTTATCGCAGGCAATTCCCCTTTTAAATAGCACTGCTGCCTGATTTAAAATTTTAGCTTGTGTGGTTTGTTGCCACAACTGTTTTTTCAAAGGTTGCGAAGCATCTATCTGATATCGGAAACGTTCACTTTGCGTATTATGTCCATCTATCGGTAGCATCATGCCTGTTGGAAGTTTATTTTTATTACAGGTAATAATGGCCGTATTATTATCCAGCAATGCAGATACACATCCATGCGTAATGGTAATTTGCTGGTGATCCAATATGATGATACCGATATCCTCAATGGGGATAGATTTTTTTGACTCTTTTTCACCCAATGATTTTAAATGAGGCAAATCAATCGTAAGCTGGTTCTGTTGTAAACTTAAGTATGCGGGATTAGAGAAGTGGAGCGTTCGCTTAATCATAAATCAACCTATTCTTGATAATATTCGAAATAAATATCTGCTATATCATCAGCAAAGCCATAACCACAATTGGAAGCCCATTTTACACATTGTGCTGTTCGGGGCTTAAATTTATCCAGAAGACCGTTTTTACTTATAAATTCAAGAGCTGTCTTGAAGTTATTATAGGCTGAATTATAGAATTGTTCAGAAAAATCACCATATAGCGCAGTGAGTTCGCATGCACTTTCAGGTAAATACAATAGCACATCTGCCTGAGACTCCTGAGAGGGCTGCAGGTTTTTAAAATCGGAGATCGCACGTTTTGCCACTGAAAATTTCTCCGTGCTTTTCATCGGGTTTTCTACGTTGAATTCTTTGCGGATAAGTTTTTTGTATTTTTCTGCCAGTTCTTTTTCGTTTGTTGGATTGAGATAGAATTTATAGAACTCTTTCACTGCAGTATTTTTGTCGTATAAGTCTAAGATTTGCTCAATCAACTGGTTTTTGGTGAGTTTTGATAGTTCTTTCTTAAGTGCTGTTTTTGACATGGTTTTATGCTTTTGTGATGTTTCTTAATGTTTAAAATTTATTGTACCATCAACATTTACAGAAAAGTGTTCTCCTTCAACTACAAAATCTAACCAATTCACAGAGTAAAGCAATTTAGGAAATGGTTCATATTTATTATAAGAATTGTATTTTAGTGCGTCACTTACTTTTTCTGTAAATCCACTTGTTCCGCGACCGCCATAAGCAACTTCTTTTCCTTTATCATCAAGTTTAAATATTTCTTTCTCGGGATACGATTTTTCTAATTCTTTATCGTTTCTAGCTTCTAGATGATGTTGAAATGTTAAACGCCCACCCGTAAACTTCACAACTTTATACAATCGATAACTAATTCTATGATTGTATTCCTTTTCAGTTTCTCCGTCATTTTTTGTCAACTCTTCTGGACTTTCATCATAGAAAATAACTTTAGTTCCTGCTTTTAAAATGGCATAGGGCATTTGTTTATTTTTATTCTCGTCAATAATAACTTGGTTATTTTTATCTTTTCTGTAAATTATTACTTTGCCATTTTGGTTTATCAATTCTGAATTTTTTAATTTAGATGCTTCAAAAAGATTGATGATTTCTAACTCTCTATCTTTTTTAAGATTTCCTTTTTTGTCTACGCCATCGTTTTTATAATACGCACAAATAAAGTTCTCTCCATTTGCAGCCCAGTAATGTTGTTTATATTCCTTATCAGAAAGGTTAGTTTGTTTTTTTATTTTTAAAGGTTCTGAAACACTTGCCCATACTCTAATATGCCGAATTTTATTTCCGTGAGGTTTGCCGTATTTATCTTTTAAATAAATACCATCTTCAAATGCTTTTTTGAAACTTCCTACCCTCTGAATGTATTCTTTAATTTGTTTTTTCAAACCCTCATCAACTATTTTTTCAAGGGCTACAAAGTCAGCATTAAAGGGAACCCTCAACACATATCGTACATTATCTTCCTGAATAAAATTTCCACTTTCATCTTTTAATAAATTTCCCTTTTCACCTTTTTGGGCAGGTTTAATTGCTCCATAGAATGTATCTTGGTGTAGTTGTCCTCTAATAATATCACCCGTGGCCCATTTTTGAACCTTTGTCCCATCTTCCTTTTCTATAAAAACTTCTTTACCTCTTTTACGAACTTTGCGTTTTGCAGGTGTAAGGGACTGGTTATTGGAAATATTATTTATTAACACATCTTCGTCAATGCCGAATATAAATTCTCGCTTAAAGCCTTTGAAAGGTGGTTCTGGAATGAAAGTTGTTTTCTTTTCTTGTACTTCATAATATTTTTCGAGAATTGCATCTCGTTTTGCAGCAACAGGAATAAGGGTTAAAACGGCTGCATCTTTGGCGTGATGTGAATGCTTACTTCTATCTTTCTTTTTATCGGCGGTTTGCAACCCGTAAATTTTGCGGAACTCGGCAGTTATGCTTCCCTTTTGTACATCTACTTTATCAAAATAGCTTTTTAAATAGTGGAAAGCGTATTTAGAAATAAGCTGTGTATCTACTTTCTGACTGTTTTTAAATCCGTTTGTTATTTCGGTAATTGTAAAACGATTCAATTTGTTTTGCCAATAATCCAATTCCATTTGCCATAAGTGGCGTTGGCGAATGGCATCGTCTTTCCAACCTTTGTCACTTGCTTTTTTCGACTTGGTTTTCCAAAAATCTATTTGCTGTTTAATACGTTCAACTTTTTCCTCCCAGGTTTTTAGTCTGTTCTTGATAGCAAGACATTTTCCTATACTTCCTCCAAAATCGTATTCTTCATCATAATTGAGAAGCTGTGTCGGTATTTGATTTTTCTTGATTGTTCTATTGTAATCGTGATAACAAACTGTAAGGTTTGCTAAAGAGTTATCGAATGATTGGCTTCTGGGTACTGTATGTTCAAAATCAATTACATTCTCATTAAACAAATCAGTTAGTTTTATAGGTTTCCCTGTATATAGACATAAATAACCTTGTTCTTTCCAAAGCCTGTATTTTTCGATTAATTTTTTTCCGTGACCCGTCCATCTTACAGCTTCATCTTTTTGAGTAGATGATTTTTTCCTTTTACCTTTTTCAGATTCTTCTTGAACTATTATCGGCGGTAAATTTTGCTCATCATTTTGTTCATAAAACAAACGCAGTTTATTAATATCATCTGCATTCGATGCATTAGCAATCACATTTTTATCTTCGCCTAAAAGCTGTTTGACAACCTCAGCAAATTCTTGGTTTTCGGCTTCTCGCTGGCGCTGCCACGCTTCAATTGCCCAACGTTTATTGGAGTCGTTTAATTCTCTCGCAACCTCTACAACAATTCTTGTTTCATTGTCTATCTGATTAGTTTCAATCATATAATTCATCAGCTTACGCAACACGTGTAAGGTGCGCATTGCCATTGGGTTTTTGAACGAACCTGTTTTTGGGCTACCTAATTTTAAAATGCCATCTTCATCTTCTTTAGCAGGTGGATAAATATTGATTTCTGATGGATGATAAATTTTTGAAAGTAATTTTTCATCAATTCTAAAATTCAATAATAAAAATTCACCAAGTGTATCAATTAGTTTAGGCAAGCGATAATAGCCTGTTTCCGTTTTATAATAATTTTTTCCTTTTGATTGTATAGTTACTATGCGTTCATCGCTTCCATTATCTCTTATTATGCCTTGTGTAGCAAAATAAGCTTGGTAGCAATCTTTAACTGTTTCGAATATGTTTTTCTGGTCTTCGGCTAACTTTTCATTCCAGCCATTGCTTCCAAATGTTTCCTCAATGGTGTTTTTAATATCTTTTAAATCGCTTTCTACTAATAGATAGTTATTGTTTTTGCAGCCAAATTTCTCTATAGCTTCTAAGTTTCTGTGTTTCGAAATAAGGTTGTTTACTATATTCAAAACTGTTTTTTGATGACGATTTTCAGTAATGACATTACCTATTTCCTTTAACAGCGAACCCTTATTCTCTTTCCATAATTCGGGACCAAGAATTTCAGGGATATTTGCCAGTAAAACTGCTTCGGTGTATATTAAACCTTTCTGTAAAAAAACATTGATTTTATTAATTGCATTCAGGCTTAACATTCCATAACCGACAGGTAGGTCATTCCAAGCGATAGTGAATTTTTCAACATCTGATTTTTCTTTTTCACTTACTCGTTCTTCACTTAACTTTAGTTTTTCTTTTGCGAACTCCTCAACATACTCTTGGTCTTCGTAATTAAATAAAACGTGCCATATATCTTCAATATCGTAATAGTTTTTATCAGATTTTGGTGCTTTTGTCTTTTCAACCTTTACATTTAAATAATCATCACCAAAAATATCTTTTAATCTGGCCAATGTCGGACAGGCTGTTACGGTTGTTTTTAATGAATAATTAAGCTGCCAATTTTGTTTTTTTTCTTTTTTGATAAAATCAGCAATTTCAGAGAATGGGAAGTAAGGTTTCGATTTTCTAAAAAATAATTTCTGATATATTTCTTCTCTAATTGCAAGTGGTAATTGTTGCTGTTTGTTATTCTCTTTGTATTTAATATTATTAATGAACGACCAAGCCCTAAATATTTCAAATGCAGGATGGCTAATTGGAGCACGATATTTATTTAGTTCTAAGGTACATTTACCAATTAAACCTTTTTGTGAGCGTAGAGGGCGTTTGAAGAAAATCGAACCATCATTTTTATTTTTTCCACTTTCTATTAAGCTTTTGTAAAGGTTACTTTCGAAACTTAATTCCTGTAAGTTGAAAATGTATTTTATTTCATCTTTGTAATTCTCACGTATAGCATATTGTGTAATATTTTCTCTGATTCTTACACTATCATTTTCTAATAGTGAAAATAAGCTTCCAATGGTTTTTGCTTCTGGATATCTTTCCAACAGCTCAATGATAATTTTATTTTTCTTCTTTTCAGAATATTGTAAATCCATTGTTTCACCATCATTCACTTCTTTTTCTTTTGAATCATCTGCGCCATTGCGACTACTTTTAAAGCCTCTGCGTTGTGCAATATGATATAGTGCTCGTCCTAATTTGAAACGATTTTCTTCTTTATTAAGATCTAATTTAATGGTTGCTAATTCGTGACGCAACTGATACGGACTGGTATAATCGGGTTTACCATTACCATCAAAATCTAATTTTATCCACGCATCAAATGCAAAATTATTTACAGGATAAACTCTACCTGAATTATTGCTTTTTAAAGCTTCTTCTTTATTATATTTCCTCCATCTATTTAAATCTTCAATATTTAAAGGACAATAACCTTCAACTATTAAATGTTTTAGTGTAGCCCAAAGTCTATACTTCCTTGCTTGGTACAATCTTCGTGTAGAACGTTTTTTTGTTCGGTCGGCGGCGTAAGAATACTCACCTGTTTTGCCTATACCTACACCTTTACTAAAGATTAGCACTCCAAATTTTTCAATTTGATTTCCTGTTAAGTCGAGGTTGCGCAACGCCCAGCCTACAGAGTTCGTTCCTAAATCAAGTCCAAATATTTTACTCATAATTATTTTGAAATTCGTTAATTTTATTTACTTTAGCAATGCAAATCACAATAAGGCTATAAGCCGAAGATTTCTCAATCCTGCGTATTCCGTGGGATTTTTCTTTTTAAGGAAATCTTTTTCCACTAAATCCCACCCAATCGAATTTGTACCTAAATCCAAGCCGAGTATATTTTTTGTCATAGCTGTTAATTTTCTATGTTAAAGATAGTAATTAAAATTTTTCATCATTTACGGTTTCCCTTGTTGCTGCATTTAAAATATCTTCTATATTTGTTTCAGAAAGCAAATCACAATAAGGATTATTCCGTTGTGAAAACATTTGGGTTGCCTCTTGTCCACAAATCAGGAGGCTTTTTTATTTCCATACATTTTCCTCAACTTAGCAGCATTAAATACCTATGCCGCCAGAGAAAAGAACACCAATAAACAAAAAACCGGTTATCAGGAAACCTGTCGTTAGGAAACCTGCAACCCGAAAAACCACAACAGGTAGAAAAAAGAAAGGTGGCATTTCTGTTCAGCTGAAGTTGGTTATTGCTGGTTTATTGTTGGTTTTACTCTCTCCATTTTATTACGGCTATGTATTAAGAAGTTTTGTGGCCACCTGGCGCTGGGTTAAAGACTGGGGGCAAGACCCGAATTACCGAACTTACGAAAGTTTTAACATCAAGATCCCCAAGAAATATACCGTTCATGGCATTGATGTTTCTTACTACCAGGGCAAAATAAACTGGCAAAAAGTAAAGGAAATGAAAGAGGATGAAGTGAGTATTCGTTTTGCCTTTATCAAAGCCACAGAAGGATTAATGCTGGTTGATCCGTATTTTCAGCGCAACTGGCGTGAAGCGCCAAAAGCAGGAATTATTTGTGGGGCCTATCATTTTTTCAGACCAAAAAAGGACGGCAAAACGCAGGCGAAATTTTTCTTACAGGTGGTGAATATAGAGAAAGGGGATTTACCACCCGTTGTGGATATTGAATCGCTGGATGGCGTGTCACCGTTAAAAATGAGGGCAGAATTGGCTGATTTTCTCAACTATGTTGAAGTGAAAACTAAAGTAAGACCCATTATTTACACCGGGCTTAAATTTTATGAAGATTATCTGGTTGATCATTTTGATGATTATCCTTTATGGATTGCTCATTATTATCAGCCAAAATTAAGAATGGATAAGAGTCGCTGGAAATTCTGGCAGCATTCTGATAAAGCGAAAATTAATGGTATTGGCCATGTGGTTGATTTTAATGCTTTTAATGGTGATAGTTTGGCGTTGGATAGGTTGTTGGTTCATTAGTCATTGGTTCAATGATCATTAGTTCATTGGTCATTGATTCATTCGTTTTGTTACTTCTTTTATTTGTTATTAGTGCATTGGTTAGTGCAAATAGCTTGATTTTTTTCGCTCTATGCCGCGGGGCATGGTACTTTGTCGCGCCAAAGTACCCAAAGCGCTTCGTCAATCCAGCAATGGGCCTTTTGCTCATAGCCCTAGCACATCAAAAAAACAGCGGCACTTTGTTTTGTTCGTTAGGGGTTAGTGAAAGGCTTTTGCAAACATGAAGCACAAAACTCACTGCGTTTAAGGTTTGGTAATGCTAGTTGTTTTGGTATGCACCTGTTTTTTTGATTGGGCCGGCCCTTGGGATTGACGGGCGTAATCGGTAAAACCTGGGTTTTATTAGCGCAAGTTAGCATAATGCCTTAAAAAACATCTCGGAGAAACGCTCAACTCAAAACTATTTACTTGGCGCTATACCGGAAAACTAATAAACCATTGACTAATGAACAACTGAACTAAATAGTCCAGCTTTCACATTTCTCCAGAAAAAATTCATCAGCCTCTGCACCAATACCGATTTCTTCCGGAACATCAAGGAAGTAGCCGTTGTAGGTTAATCCGCCAACAACCGGATCAACCAAGTGGCCCAATAGTGCTGTATCTAAATCAAAAAATTCCACATTCGGACTGGCGTAGGCAAAATGCAGGTTGGCGCTTAATGCAATCCGGGTTTCGAGCATGCTACCAATCATACATTTTACACCATGTTTTAAGGCTTCTTCATGGATTTTTTGGGCTTCCAGAATACCTCCAGATTTGGAGAATTTAATGTTTATGTAAGTTGTCGATTGGTTATTAATCAGTTTTCGGGCATCGTGATGGTTATAGCAGCTTTCATCGGCCATTAATTTAATTGGCGAATTTACATTCAGCTCGGGGAGTTGATCATCATACCAGGTGCGCATGGGTTGTTCGCAGAATTCTATGTTGTATTTTTCGAGTTCGCCCAAAGCAAATAAGGCATCATCAAAACTCCAGCCCTGATTGGCATCCAGGCGTAAAATCAAATCTTCGCCAACGGCCTCGCGGATCTGTTTTACCCTCTCTATATCATCATGTACTTTTTTACCGAGCTTGATTTTTAGAATCCGGCAACCCTGACTTTTATATTTCAACCCAGTTGCAGCCATTCCCTCTGGTGTATCGATGCCAATGGTCATGTCGGTTTCTATAGTGCGTTTAGTTCCGCCAAGAAATTTATACAGCGGTAAGTTTGCATTTTTGGCTGCTATATCAAATAATGCCATATCGAAAGCACTTTTTATAGTGGCGTTATGATCTGCATAACCCAATAAATCGTTCATCCGTTCTGGAATTTCCAAAGGATCTTTGCCTTTTAAAATAGCTGCGAAATCCTTTGCCATGGCAATGCAGGTTTCCTGCGTTTCGCCTACAATCATCGGGAAAGCAGAACATTCGCCAATGCCATGGATGCCCGTATCAGTAAAAATGCGGATCAGAACATTCTGTGCGAAATGCATGGTTCCGGTGGCGATAACAAAAGGCTCCATGGGGATGCTGAAGCGGTATATTTCGGTATGGGTGATTTTCATGGGTTTTTAAGGTTGAAGGTTTAGGTTAAAGGTGGAAGGTGGAAGGTTGAGGGTTTGCGAAACGGGATAAAAGCCGATAATGTGTCCAACTCAATTCTTGACGCATTGCGTCAAGAATTGGAAAGGCAAGGTAAAACTTCCTAATATTTGTTAGATTAGTATAATCAAAACCTTTCCCAAGCTCCAATGTTAATTGGTTTGAAAGATTTTTTAATGTTGCTTTCCCATAATCTGCACGTAATTTTCCCTGCTGCTCATCTTCAATAATAAGCTTTCCGATTTGCCAATAAGATTCGAGTAATGCCGAATTTGCTGCACGGAATACTTTTAAGCGAGATTGATTAATGATCTCTTTTATGGCATTAAATAAATCATTTTTGCTCAATTCCATTCCTCGAGATAGATTTCCAACTAAAGTATAAAAACAAAAACTAAATAGGAACAGGTTTGTAGATTATTAATAGATTTACGCCTCGAAATAAATTCCATTTTCCTTCTTACATTTTACATAACCTGTCATGTCAGATACCAATAATTTAATACACGCTTCCTCACCTTATTTGCTTCAACATGCCCATAACCCGGTTGATTGGTACGAATGGGGAGCGGAGGCATTAGAAAAAGCCAAAGCCGAAAACAAACTGATTTTGGTGAGTATTGGTTATTCAGCCTGCCATTGGTGCCATGTAATGGAGCGCGAAAGTTTCGAAAATCACGAAGTAGCGGAAGTAATGAACCGGCATTTTGTATGCATTAAAGTTGATCGGGAGGAACGCCCGGATATTGACCAGATTTATATGTACGCCATCCAACTCATGACCGGTAGCGGCGGCTGGCCTTTAAACTGCATCTGTTTGCCCGATCAGCGCCCAATTTACGGTGGAACTTATTTCCGTAAAAACGATTGGATCAATATTCTTGAAAATGTGGCTGCGCTTTGGGCTAACGAACCCGATAAGGCTATCCAATATGCGGAGCGGTTAACTTCGGGCATTAAAGACAGCGAAAAGATCATTGCTGCGGTAACTACCGAAGAATATACCCAGGCACATTTAACTGAAATTATTGACCCCTGGAAGCGACATTTTGATATAAGTTATGGTGGTTATAACCGCGCACCCAAATTCCCTTTGCCCAATAACTGGGTGTTTTTATTGCGCTATGGCTTTTTAAAAGATGATGAATCTGTTTTTACAGCAGTTTGCCATACGCTTGAAGAAATGAGCAGGGGAGGAATTTATGATCAGATTGGGGGTGGCTTTGCCCGTTACTCGGTTGATGATAAATGGCATGTACCACATTTCGAGAAGATGCTTTATGACAATGCGCAGCTGATCAGTTTATATGCTGAAGCCTATCAATGCACCAAATTCGATTCTTTTAAACAGACTGTTGTAGAAACCATTAATTGGGTGTTTGACGAAATGACTTCTACCGATGGCTTATTTTACTCCGCACTGGATGCAGATAGCGAAGGTGTTGAGGGCAAGTTTTATGTTTGGGATAAAGCAGAATTTGACCAGGTATTGGGAGCAGATGCCCAATTGATCGGTGCTTATTATAATATTACCGAAGAAGGTAATTGGGAAGAGGAACAGACCAATATTTTACGCAAAACCATCAGCGATGACGATCTGCTTGCAAAATTTGATATAGATGCAGCAAAACTTTATGATAAAGTGAACTCGGCGAAATCAAAATTAATGGCTGTCCGCAATAAAAGAATCAGGCCGGGTTTGGATGATAAATGTTTAACCGCCTGGAATGGCATGATGATTAAAGCCTTGGCTGATGCGGCAGCAGTATGGAATCATCAGGCTTATTATGAAAAGGCCTCAACTGCGGCCAGTTTTATTTTAAAGCATTTAAAATCTGAGAATGGCGGTTTATACCGTAACTATAAAAACGGAAAGGCTTCTATTACAGGTTTCCTGGATGATTATGCGTTTTTTATCGAAGCGCTGATTGCCCTTTACGAAGCTGATTTTGATGAAAAATGGTTGGAAGAAGCAAAAGCATTGACGGATTATGTGATGGCTAATTTTACAGATCCGGAGTCGCCGATGTTTTTCTATACCTCTGCAGAAAGCGAAGATTTAATTTCCCGTAAACATGAAGTGATGGATAATGTAATCCCTGCTTCGAACTCTGCCATGGCACAGAATTTAAAGAAATTAGGGCTCCTTTTTGATATAGAAGCTTATGCAGAAAAAGCTTCGGCAATGCTTGCTGCAGTTCAGCCGAAGATTAAAAGTTATGGCTCTGCTTACTCCAACTGGGCCATTCAGTTATTGAACGAAATTTATGGCATAAACGAAATTGCCATTACCGGATTGGAAACCGAAGCGGTTAAATTGGAATTGAGCGGGCATTATATTCCAAATAAAATTACATTGGGTGGAACAAAAAGTAACTTGCCACTGTTAAAAGGTAAGCAAAGCAATGAAACAAAAGTTTATATTTGCCGAAATAAAGTATGCCAGTTGCCGGTTAACACTGTTGAGGAAGCATTATTGTATGTACAATAAATAAATTTAAATGAATATTTCACCAAACTCTGTAGTAGCGTTAACTTACGAATTACATACTACTAACGAAGAAGGACAACAAGTTTTTGTAGAAAAAGCTGACGAACAAAATCCTTTAGTATTTTTATATGGCGTTGGCATGATGTTGCCTAAATTTGAAGAGCATTTAACTGGTTTAAAAACCGGTGATGAATATTCATTTGAACTATCTGCAGCAGATGGTTATGGTGATATTGATCCGGGTGCTTTTGCTGATTTGCCAAAAACGATGTTTACCGAGGCTGGTGGCGAATTGCCAAACGTTGGTGATGTTATCCCTTTACAAGATAACAATGGTAACCAATTTAGAGCAGGCGTTACTGCGGTGCATGATGAAACCATTTCAGTAGATTTAAACCACCCAATGGCTGGTAAAAATTTAATGTTTAGCGGTGTGATTTTAAATGTACGTGAAGCTACTCAGGATGAATTGGCACATGGCCATGCACACGGTGCTGATGGTCATTCAGGTCACTAGTTAATATAAACGCTTTCAAGGAAGTCAAGTTTTAAATAGCCGGTTTGCTATTTAAACTTGACTTCTTTCATGAATAGCCATTTTTAATCCTGAAAAACCTCTTCCAAAACGAGTTTAAGGCTGGGTATAATTGATGTCGTAACCTCTTCACCCTCGGTAAGCATTTTTGTAGGCTGAAACTTGCCGTTTTCATTTAGGATATACCTGAAAAACGTTTTGTGCGTAGGACTTACAATCCAGTATTCTTTTACCCCGGCTTCTTCGTAAACCTCGTATTTATTGATCAGTTCCTTTTTATTATTCCCGGGCGATAAAATCTCGACCACAATATCTGGTGCACCAATACAGCCACGCTGATCTAATTTAGCCGGATCACAAACCACCACGATATCAGGTTGCACTACGGTAAAAATTTCTTTGTCATCTTGCATTTTCCTGGCTAAACGCACATCAAAAGGTGCTGAATAGACACGGCAGGATTTCCCTTTGAGCGCATTATATATTGGAACGAAAATGTTGCCTGAAATACCCTGGTGAATTCGAGAGGGGGCAGGGCTCATTTTAAATAAGTGTCCTTTAATAAGTTCCAGCCGCTCTTCAAATTCGAAGCGCATATAATCTGCATAACTGTACAAAGCAGAAAAATCAACCTCATTAAGTGTTTTGTACGCAGGTTGTTCGTCTTCAGTTAGGTAAGGTTTAATATTTTTCATACATTAATCTTTAAATACCTCATCCAGTACCAGTTTAAAGCCAGGTATAATCTTGGTAGTCACCTCTTCACCCTCGGTAAGCATTTTTGTAGGCTGAAACTTGCCGTTTTCATCAAGTATATACCTGAAAAATGTTCTGTGTGTAGGACTTACAATCCAATATTCTTTTACGCCAGCCTCTTCGTAAACCTCGTATTTATTGATCAGTTCTTTTTTATTATTTCCAGGCGATAAAATCTCGACCACGATATCTGGTGCGCCAATGCAGCCACGTTCATCTAATTTAGTTGGATCGCAAATCACCACTAGATCAGGTTGCACTACGGTGAAAACTTCTTTGTCATCTTGTGTTTTCTTCGCTAACCGAACATCAAAGGGTGCTGAATAAACTTCGCATTGATGACCATTTAACGCATTGTAAATAGGATTGAAAATCCTTCCGGATATTTTTTGATGCATCCTGGAGGAGGCAGGGCTCATACTGAAAATGTAACCTTTGATAATTTCTAGGCGCTCTTCAAATTCGAAACGCATATAATCTGCATAGCTATAAATAGCAGAAAAATCTATCTCGTTAAGGGTTTTAACCGGAGGTAGTTCTTCTTCTGTGGGGTAGAATTTGATGTTTTTCATATATAAGGCGTTTAACCAAATATACTAAATATCTTAGTTTTTTAGAAATCGATTTTTAACCGCAATCCACCATTGGTCAGGTTAAGGTTTTCTTTTGAGAAAGTTTTCATGGGCAACCTCAAAAAGGGCTCAATAGCAATATTATTCTTTTTAGAGATTTTCTGCTTATAACCTAAAGAGAAATTATAAAATCCGATGTATTTATCAGGATCGATATTCGCTTCGGGTTGCGGCTCAACCTTTTTTTCTTGTACAATCATGGTTTTAGAATCTGCGTAACCATTTACCGCGGGAGCAGAGAAACTTTGAACCTGATTGACTATATAACTATTTTGCTGCGAGTTATTTAACACGGCAAGGGCAGAAACCCCAACATTGGTATAAAGTTTATCGCTGATGCTGTATTTTAATTCTAAAGGCACATTAATTCCACGCACTTTGGCATCAACCGAAGCTAAATTTTTACCCGATAAGGTTTGTGGCGCAGTGGCATTTAATGATTCTGTGGTGCTGATCGAAGCATAAGATACTCCAGAACTTATTGATAATTTATTGGCGATGGCATACGATAAAGAAAACCCATAATTCATGGTTACTTTATTGTCGTTACCCATAGCCGGGGCAACGTATACATCTGGTTGCCATTTGGAGTTACCACCCGATTTATCAGCAGGTTTTTGTTGGTTTACATAACTATCATGAGCCAGTAGTTTTTCAAAATCTGTTGGCGTACCGATGGGTTGTGTTTTCTTTTCCGTTAAGATTTCAAATGGTTTTGATTTTAAACCTGAAAGATTTATCGCAGATAGTTTATTCTCCAAAAGGTTATGATTAACTGGATCTAACGCTTCGGATGCATTTAAAAGTGAATAATTGTTTCGCTGTTCTGTTGAAGGTTTTGCAATTGATGAAGTTTGAATGGGGCGACCAGTTATTAAATTGGTTGAGGGATTAGTATTGTTATTTAACTGCGCCAAATCATTTTTAGAATGAGTGTCGGTATGCCCGCCATCAGCAGCATCGCTTTTAACTTTAGGCTTAGTGATGACAACCATTTGTTTTTGAGCCGTGTTGTTTAATGTAAAAAATACACCTGCAACAATAAAAATCAGGGCAGCAGCAGCCCATAAAGGCCAGAAAGCGATGCCTCTTTTCTTTTTTTCTTTCTCCGAAAAGCGCTCCCATGCACCATTAGAATAAGCTTCCTCATGGTTTTGGAGTTGCGCGGTGATCTGCTCAATTAATTCCTTATCCATTTTTTTCGTATGAGTTGACCATGGTATTTAGGTAAAGGGTACGTAACTTATTTTTAGAACGGGTAAGGTAAACACGACTGGAACTTTCAGGAATGTTTAACATCTTCGAAATCTCATCATGAGCGAAGCCTTCAATTTCATATAAGTTAAATACCAGTCTCTGCGTATCTGGTAAGTGATTTAGTAAATTTAAAATATCGTTAACGTGTAATTCAGAGGCAACAGATACCTGTGTAACCGGATGTTCACTTTCTGCTAGATCATCAACATAAAACTGGACTTTGGTACTCCGGATCTTATCTATCGCTGTCCGCGAAGCAATTTGCGCAATCCATCCTTTAAACGATCGTTGTAATTCTTCCGGATTTTTTGGCGCCTTGAAGCCACCAACGTGTTTGAAAATCTTGATAAAGCTGTCATTTACAAGCTCTTCACTATCCGAAGGGTTTTTGGTATACCTTAAAATTATGCCCATTAAATAGCCGTAAAATGATTTATACATCATTTCTTTACAGCTATTGTCGTTTTTTACACAGCCTTTTAAAATTTCCTCAAAACTGAGTATTTTTTTGATCACCGTTGTAAGGGACTATTTATAAAAGGTTTATCATGGTTAACTGATGGCAAATTTAAGAAAATAACACCACCCAATTTTTGAGTGGTGTTCATTTTCGTTTTCACAGGTAGAGTGAATATTTTTATTTGTTTGTCATCACTGATAAGCCAACGCCCGTGCTATCAGTTTTGCTCGATAAGCCTTTAGCCCATATGGTATAAATTTTACCTTTTTCGATTTTAACCGCCGGCAAGCTAACTTTAACCGCTCCACCTTGTTTCAATTGAAAAGTATAACTGTCATTAGGTGCAATGTTGCTAAAAGTGGTAAACTCTTTAAAAGCTTTTGCCGTAAACAATGGTGCATCTGTACCGGCAATGGCCAAATCAAATGGCGCAGATCCCGGGCTTAAGTTTACAAAACGAACTTTGGCCTTATCGGTTTCTGGTGCTTTCAAATCATCCTCAAGGATTAAAAGTTTGGTTGACTTTAAAGTATCCACTACGAAAACCGAATAAAATGATCCCGATTTTAAGGTTGCATTCGCAGTAGTTAAATATTTTAAGGTATCCTTTTTGGCAACACCCACTAACCTGATGCCTGGGTAAGCTGCATAGTAGCCAAGATCTTTTGTATAAGTAAAGCTATTTATTTTTTGGTTATCCAAAATAAAATCAAGTGCACCCGTTCCCGGCGATGCATGCACAAAGCCAATACCGGCAGCTTCTATCGGATCGTTGTTAAAATCCTTCTTGCAGGCTGTTATCGTTAAAGTAATCGCAAGGAGAGAGAGTATAATTTTTGTAGCAGTGCTAAAATTTTTCAAATCCGTTTTCATTTTAATGTTTAAATCAATTTCTGAACAAAATTGGTTAATGGCCATTAACGCTTTTTCTTGTAAAACGATTAAGGGAATGAAAACGCTACAGTTAAAATTATTTTTTTATAAATATTAGGTTTGCGAAAGAATTTTGACTTAATCGACGGTTATATCACCGTTAACAATTAATTTGCTTTTTACCGCTCTACCATTCACTTTGGCAGGCACGAAAGCAAGATCATCGGGATGAAACTTAGCAAGGTTAATAATTTCAGTTTTGTTATAGGATGGAGAAATAATTTTTACTTCATAATTAAGTAGCTGGCCGCTATCGCTAACAGTAAAGATGTAGTTTAATTTGTGAAATCCTTTAATATGTTTTAATTCATTAGGGATACGAAAGCGTTCAGTTAAAAAGTACATTCCATATAAATTACCACCAATTTTTGCCGGATAAGTAACTTTATCGCCTTCTTTTAGCGAATCAATTTCGTACGTTATCTCTTTAATTGGTGCGTTGTATTCTAACTTTTTAGTTGAATAATTATATATCTGTTGAAGTGTATCTAACGGACAAAAAAAATGCCAGCGACCTATTCGTTCATTATTTTTATACATGCCTGTGGCAAGTTTTCTTTTACCTGAAAGTATGGTTGCAATACCATTCTTAATTCCCTTTTGTAACTTTAATTCCGTAGAATGCTCAATAAAACCTCCGCGTACATAGCGGTAATGCGTGTGTGTAGAGTCTGTTTTTTGGGCTACAACAGTAAAAGAAATGAAATAGAGAAGGACGGAGAGCAGCGTTTTCATAATTTAAATTGGTTATATAAAGAAAAAGAGTTTTGATATTATTTCAAAACTCTTTTTCGTTTTATTTACGAGTACATTTCTTCGCGGAGTTTCGCAACGTCCGCATTGTTAATGTATTCATCGTAAGTCATTAACTTATCAATAGTACCTTTTGGTGTAATTTCGATGATCCTGTTGGCAACAGTTTCTGTCAACTGGTGATCTCGTGAGGTAAACAAAATCGTGCCTTTAAAATCTTTCATGCCATTGTTTAAGGCCTCAATCGATTCTAAATCCAGGTGGTTGGTCGGCTCATCAAACATCAGTAAGTTGGCTTGTTGTAACATCATTCTCGAAAACATACAACGCATTTTCTCACCTCCTGATAATACTTTAACGTTTTTCAATACTTCTTCGCCCGAGAATAACATACGGCCTAAAAAGCTGCGAACAAATTGCTCATCTGCATCGGTACCAGAATACTCACGCAACCAGTCTACCAGGTTTTCGTCTTTACCAGCAAAATATTCAGTATTATCATTTGGGATATCTGCAGTGCTAATGGTAACGCCCCATTTAAATTCACCTTTATGATCGGTATCTCTACCCGTCAAAACATCGTAAAATGCGGCGGTAGCTAAACTGTTTTGAGATAAAATAGCAATTTTATCGCCCTTGTTTACCATAAAGGTAACTTTATCGAACAATATCCCGTCATTTCCGCTTTTACCCAGGTTTTCTACCTGTAAAATCTGGTCGCCAGCCTCACGACCGGTATTGTTGAATATAATGGCCGGATATTTTCTGCTCGAGGCTTTGATTTCGGTGATATCAATCTTATCTAAAGCTTTCTTACGTGAAGTTGCCTGTTTAGATTTAGAAGCGTTGGCACTGAACCTGCGGATAAATTCCTGAAGTTCCTTCACCTTATCTTCCATTTTCTTGTTCTGGTCGCTGCGCTGTTTTAGGGCCAGCTGACTTGATTCGTACCAGAAAGTATAGTTACCGGTATAGATACTCATCTTAGCAAAGTCGATATCTACAATGTGCGTACAAACCGCATCTAAAAAGTGCCTGTCGTGCGATACCACCAATACAATATTCTGGTAATCTGCCAGGAAGTTTTCCAACCAGGCAATGGTTTCGATGTCCAAATCGTTGGTTGGCTCATCCAGTAACAAAATATCCGGATTACCAAACAGGGCCTGTGCCAATAACACCCTTACTTTTTGTGTGTTATCCAGCTCCTTTAGCAATTTATAGTGATTATCTTCGGTAATGCCCAAATTGCTTAACATGGTTGCTGCGTTGCTTTCCATGTTCCAGCCATCCATTTCCGCAAAAAGATTTTCAAGCTCTCCGGCGCGTTCGCCATCCTTTTCAGAAAAATCTTCTTTCATATAAATGGCATCTTTCTCTTTCATGATGGCATAAAGTTCTTTATGACCGATCATTACGGTTTCCAATACCGAAAACTCATCAAATTCGTAGTGATTTTGTTTTAAAACCGCCATTCTTTCGCCTGGGGTAAAAGCTACGCTACCAGAGGTTTGACTCACTTCTCCTGATAAAATTTTAAGGAAAGTAGATTTACCTGCACCGTTAGCCCCAATTACGCCATAGCAGTTGCCCTGGGTAAATTTGAGGTTAACATCTTCAAATAATGTGCGTTTGCCGTACCGTAACGATAAATTAGAAACTGAAATCATGCTATAATTGAAATAAGCCGCAAAGATACGCAAAAAGGTTGAGGGTAGGAAGGCATTTGCCTGTTGTAAAGTTGAATGTTGTAATGTTAAAAAGTTAAAGGTTTGAATGTTGTTGTTAGGAAACGAAGGGTTCTGTTCTTTGTAGCCAGAAGCAGTCCCGTTATCCGCTTTACGGCGTTGCACTCCGTGTTCGCTGCTACCGGGTTTATTTTACAAAAGGGGAGAAGCTTTTGGCCAATGGCTTAAATCGCAAAGCCTCCAGTTGAAAAGATTATAAATGTTTATTCGGTCTTTCTTGCGCTAATTTTAGTATTTTAGCAATACACACAAAATGAAGTCAATATGAATAAGTTAACCCTATTAGGCATAATGATGTCTAGCATGTCCGTCATGGCTTATGGCCAAAATTCCCGGTATAAATATAAAGTAGACTTTTATGGAGATACAACACTTGTTGATGAGTGGGATAATACCATAGGTAAGCAGAAGAAAGACTTTTTCGGCAATACCATTATAGTGGATAAAGATGGTAAAACCATTGCAAAGGAAAAAAAGGATTTCTTTGGCAATACGGTATTGGAAAATGAAGGTGGGAAAACCGTGGCTAAACAAAAGAAAGATTTTTCGGGCAATACCATTTTGGAAACTGAAAGCGGTGAGAGATTGGTGCCAAAACCATTAAATGGTTTAGTGCCGGGCGATGGGAAAACAGAAGTTAAGATCAGGGAAAAAAATGATATTTTTGGTAATACCATTATTGAAGATGAACATGGTGAGAAGATAAATGTATATAAGACTGATATCTCAGGGAACATGATAATAGAAGACGGTAATGGTAAAACCATAGGAAAGCAGAAAAAGAATTTATTTGGAGAAACCATTGTTGAGGACGAGCATGGAAATGTGTTGGCAAAATACAAAGCAGATGTATTCGGCAATACGGTTATAGAAGATGTTAATGGTAAAAAAGTAGGTGTTTTTAAAACCGATATTTTCGGGAATAAAACTTTTGTTCCGGAACATTAAATTATTATTTTTAATAAGCTGTTTTAAAGTGGGGAATATGTCATTCTTGCGCATGCGGGAACCACGAGGTGTTCAGCTAAGCTAATCTTAATGAACGCAGCATTTATATATTAAATAAGGTCTTCTGATAAATTATTGTAATTCCTAAGGGGTAATTTATTGTATAAAGATCCATATAAATGGACAGATGTTAAAGAAATTGAATGGTATCGAAGTATCATCATTTTCACCGCAGTCTCCGCCTGTACGGGCAGACCTGATCGTAAAGGCTGGAAGAAATCTTTTAAACCAAGTTTTAATAATTCGGTTGAAAAGATCTCTCCATTTCGCTTCGCTACAGTCGAGATGACGATTTTTTTTAGGGGAGTCTGTCAATGGTAGCTTGTTGAAGGATCTGCTTTGAATCTCTTTAAGGCGTTTCGATACTTCGTCCAGCTCAGCACAGGCTAAGCTCAAAGTGACAAATTTGATTAAAATACAATTTATGATACAGTATCATGCCGACTTATATGAATGTACTTTATCCTAAAATATTTATTTTAGCCTCATGCTAAATCAAACCTTACTCGAAACCATAAAAACCACCCTTCAAAAAAGTAAAGTAGAAAAATTAGCGGCCATTGCTTCAACTGATGGCTTTTCGGTAAAAGACCTCATCGATTTCAGTTTTTATCATGATCAGCAGATCGGGTTTCGGGCGGCCTGGATTTTAGAGAATGTATTTGTTAACCATCAACAAAAGTTTTTACCTCATGCGCTCTATTTCCTGGAGCAGTTTCCGAAACAGAACAACTTATCGGCGGTAAGGCATTACGTTAAGATTTTAGCCCTTATGACCAAAAGAAACGCTTCAACAGCCATCAAAAAAAATATTGACGATTATGATACTGACCATTTGGTGGAGGTTGTTTTTGCCTGGTTGATTGATGATCAGATTCCCGTTGCTGTTAAATCTCATTGTTTAAACATTTTGGCTAATCTAAATGTAAAGCACCGCTGGATTAAAGAGGAATTGTTGCAGACCATGGATTTTTTGGTAGACAAAGAGAGTATCGGCTTCTTTGCAAAGGTTAAACAGATCAGGAAACAGTTAGCAGTTCGCAGTTGACGGTTTTCAGCTGGCAGTTTTCTGTTGGCAGTTTTCAGCTGGCAGTTATCAATTTACTGTTACAAATTACCAATGACCAATTACCTATGAACAATAAACCAATGACCAATGAACCAATCACCAATGAACAATAAACCAATGACCAATGAACAAATGAACAAATGACCAAATGACTAATCAACCATTACTAATTTCAGTTGATTCAAAGTTAAATCTTCAATATTTTAGCCCTAAACCTTACACCTTCAACCCTCAGCCTTATAAAATCTTTCAGCTTTTAGCTATTTTTACCAAATGAGTACTACATACGATATCATCTCAAAAGTTATAAAAGAACGTCGCAGTATTTTCCCTGCAAGCTATATCAGAAAAGAAATTCCGGTTGAGATTATTAACCAGATTTTAGAGGCGGCCAATTATGCACCCACACACAAATTGACCCAGCCCTGGCGTTTTGTGGTGATCAGGAAGGCTGGCCTGGCCAGGCTAGGCGAGGAGCTTGGTAACCTATATAAAAAGGTGGTTTCTCCCCAACAGTTTTTACAGAAAAAGTACGATAGTTTTGCCGAGAAAACGAGTCAGGCTGATTGTATTATTGCCATTAATATGAAACTAAGCGGTAAAATACCCGAGTGGGAAGAGTTGGCAGCGGTTTCCTGTGCGGTTCAGAACATGGCTTTAACCGCAGAGAGCTTGAAGGTTGGCGCTTACTGGAGTTCGCCGCCTTTGATTGATCATCTAGGCAGTTTTTTAGATCTGGGTGAAAACGAGAAATGCATCGGTTTATTTTACATGGGGTATCATAACGAAAAACCCTGGACACCAAACCGGACGCCCATGGAAGAAAAAGTGAGGTGGATTGAGGGGTAGTTTTTAGTCTATAGTCCTTAGTCTATAGTCTGCAGTCCTTAGTCTATGTTCATTAGTCTGGTTAAAGGTTTGATCGTTCATGGCTATTGTGCTGTGAACCATTGATCATTATTCCCATCCCATCAACCATTTTACATCATCCATATTCCATTATCCATTCCCCATTTTACATCATTTATGTCTGCTTTAAAATCTAAACTTTATCAGCTTTGTCTGACTTTTATCCAAAACAGGATCGAAAATATAGAATATTCGCTGCAACAAGCCAGGCAGGCATCGAACGATGACACCAAAAGCAGTGCTGGCGACAAATACGAAACTACACGAGAAATGATGCAGCAGGAGATGGATCGCAACAATAAATTATTGTACGAAGCCGGTCAGCAGAAAATTGCTTTACAACAGATTGAAAATGTCGCATCAGATCGGTTGGTTAAAAACGGTAGTTTGGTAATCACCTCGGCAGGTAATTTTTATATCAGCATTAGCGCAGGGGAGTTGAATACGGACGGACAAAAATTCTTTGCTGTTTCTCAGGTATCGCCCATTGGCAGGTTTCTGATCGGAAAAGCTGTAAATGACAGTTTTAAGTTTAATGATAAAGAATATATCGTAGAGGAGATACTTTGACAGTTTTCAGTTAGCAGTTGACAGTTATCAGTTGGCGGTTTCCAGTTTTCAGTTGACAGTTTTCAATTCACAGTTAATCAGTTTAAACAATTAACCGATTAATCAATA
>Ga0182006_1000532_pt1 | contig 28917 bp, 25 predicted proteins | sample Sormic07211104_1_FD_123022 | JGI IMG/M metagenome (GOLD analysis project Ga0182006, IMG submission 123022) | Rhizosphere microbial communities from Sorghum bicolor, Mead, Nebraska, USA - 072115-104_1 MetaG | ecosystem: Host-associated > Plants > Roots > Rhizosphere | place: USA: Nebraska...
AAAATTTATTAGGCCGGTTTTAAGTAGAACGGTGATACGGTGCTATGGCCTAGCTATACGGAAATGCATGATGCCGCATTCTGCTCATTAATAGGTAATTACAAAATAACGTCAATGGTAGCGAAGTCGAAGGGCAAAAAAGATCGGAGCGCAAAGCAGGACTAACGATAATTATTGCAATACAAGTGCGCTCCTATAACCCAAAAATACTGACAAATGAATAGCCATGTGTATAGGAATTTATCAACGCTAATTTTTTAGAACTTAGCGGCCTCGCCTGCTTTTGGTAATGCTTTTTTAATAAATTCACGGATGTGGTTATTCGCCATTTTCAGATCATCTTTACGCAGGTACATCATGTGTCCACTGCGGTAACCTTCCCAATTCATGCGGTCTTGCAGTTTACCTGCAGCATCTAACTGCCACATGCTGTATTTCGCATTAAAATAATCGCAGGCGCCATCATAATAACCCGACTGCACCAATAGATGTAAATATGGGTTTTGTGCCATGGCCTGGCGGAGGTTATCGCCAGTCTGGTCTCCGGATTTGTCCCATGGGTAAACGGAACCAAACATATTGTATTTCAAATCGGTTTTATAATTCAGCTCGTTGCGGATGTACATATTAATGGCTGGTGTAAAAGAATGCAACCAGGAGGTAAGTTCAGCATTATAATCTGGTGCTTCGCCAGCGCTCATTTTATCGATCCCCCGATAGCGCGAATCTAAGCGACCAACAGTAAAACCTTTATCCCTCAATAGCTCTTTCCAAAAGAAATCGGTTGGTACGTTAAGGTTATAATCTAAAATTACTTTTTCGGAAAGGCCGGAGTAACGGGCCATTTTTAAGGCAATAGCTTTCTTTTTATCTGCACTTAACATTCCTCCCTGCGAAATGGCCGGGATGAGTTCGTTAATGGTAAAAGTTTCTACCTCAGGAAGCATGGCTGTTAAATCTTTGCCTTGTAAATCGGCTGCCAAAGCTTTATGGTACCAGGCGGTAGCTGCAAAATATGGTAAACGCAAAGCAGCGTCAACCGGGCCGCTACGTTCAATACCCAATTCAGTTGGCGAAACCAAGACCACACCGTTCAAATACATCCATTGACTGTTCTGCAGTTCTAAAGCCAATCCTGAAACGCGGGTAGTGCCATAACTTTCGCCAATTAAAAATTTTGGTGAGGCCCATCGGTTATTGCGGGTTACGAAAGTATTGATCCACTCGGCCAGGTATTTAATGTCGGCACGTACGCCGAAGAATTTATTGGTTGGAATATCTTTGCTCACCGCTCTCGAATAGCCTGTGTTAACGGGATCGATGTATACGATATCTGCCACATCTAAAATAGAATATGGATTTTCTTTATAACCATAAGGTTGGACAGGATAACCTTCATCATCAATATTTAAAACCACCGGACCAGTATAAGCAATGTGCATCCATACAGAAGCAGAGCCCGGACCACCATTAAAAGAGATCACTAACGGACGTTTATCCCGGCTTTGCACATCACTCCGTTCGTAATAGGTATAGAATAAACCGGCAATCGGTTTTCCATCTTCATCCCAAACCGGTAAGGTACCGGTAGTAGCCTTATACGGAACGGACTTTCCATCAATGTTCACCGAATGATTGGTAACCACTGTACTCTCCACTTTAATGTTCCTTTCATTCGCTGAAAATTTAGGTTCATCTTTAATGGTTACCGGCGTAGTGTTTACGGTTTCTTTAGATTGGTTTTTTCTGGGACTTTGTTGTGCGTATGCGCAAATACCGATACTTAACAAGGCAGCAAGTATAAATCTAAGTTTCATGAAGTTTGGTTTGGTCCCTAAATATCAAACTATTATCGTATTAATCAAAAAAGCACATTAGAATTGTTACCATAAAAAAGCATTGATGAGAAAAGATAATGGATTGAAGCTTTTATAAATGATAGCAGAGACTTTATCATAAACTGTAATTCACTTCAAACTTGTCACGTTGAGCATCCAATAGAGGCTCATCATCTCGAACGCAGCAACACAAAGTGGAGCGATCTAACAAAAGATTTCTCCACTGCGTTACTCCGCCCGAAAGAAGGATCAAATAAGCGAATTACTCTTTAAGAGGATAATTTTATATTTATGATTCAGCCTTTTGGGTACAAAAAAATTACTTTAATGCTGTTTTACTAAAAATATGGTACTCTCCAGGCGCTAAAGTTTGGGTGTAGCTGTTGGTGCTCAAATTAATACTACCACCAACTGCATCGATCCAGGTTCCAGCAGACCCGAAATCAATATTGGCTGCCTGGCTCACTACATCAAAATTACCAACCACCACAACAGTGTTAGTTCCTTCAGTTAACTTGATATATTTGACGCCGCCAGCAAGGTTATATGTCGAATTGCTTGAATTAAAAATACTGTTATTTTTTTTGAACCTGATAAACCTGGCATAAGCATCGTATAATGCCTTACGGTTCGGATCGCTGTAATAATCCCATTTAATAGGTTTTTCACCTGTCCGCCCGTTAAAATCGATACTGATATCGTAACCCAATTCACCAAACTGCCATACCATTTTAGGTCCGGGGATGCTGAATAAAAAGGCTGCTATGAGTTCTTCTCTTTTTAACGAAGTAGCCAGGTTTCCTTTAATTACATAACTTCCGGAAGCATTGCCGTAGGTAATATTCTTAAAATTTAAGCGCTCCTCGTCATGACTTTCGCCATAGCCAACTAAGTTTTCCGATTTAGCGAAGCCATGGTTGGCATAAAAACCCCATTGAAAATTAGAATTATCCAACCAGCCCATTGTAGCCTCATTCATGTTATAATTCATATTGTTCCAGAGCATCATGCCCTCATCAGCCAGTACCTTCTCTTCAGATTCTTCTGCAAAATGTTCCAAAATCACATAAAAATTAGGGTCTAAACTTTTGATATAGCCATTGTAATCTTTCCAAATGGCAACACGGCCAGCATCGTACAACCTGAACTGTGCATCATCCGTTGATTGTTTCTGTGTAAATCCCTTTGAAAGATCAAAACGGAAACCATCAATTTTATATTGTTGCATCCAGAACTTCATCACGTCTTTCGAGAATTTTTTGGTCGCCGCACTTTCATGGTTAAAATCATAACCAACATTAAACGGATGTTTCGCATCCACATTAAACCATGGACTATTTGCTGTAGGTTTCGAGCCATCAAAATACAACTGCACCATCGGCGACTGACCAAAAGAGTGGTTTAACACTATATCCAAAATCACAGCAATGCCACGTCCATGGCACTCATCAATAAAATTCTGTAATGCGGTTTTGGTGCCATAATATTTATCGGGCGCAAAATAAAATGATGGATTGTAGCCCCAGCTTAAATTTCCTTCAAATTCGTTTACCGGCATTAATTCGATTGCATTAATACCTAAACCGATTAAATAATCGAGTTTTGCCAAAGTTGAGGCATAGTTATGATCAGCAGTAAAATCGCGTATCAATAATTCGTAAATCACCAGGTTATTTTTTTCAGGACGGGTAAAACCGGTATTTTTCCAGGTATAAACGGGTTGATTAGCCTGCATTACACTTACAATTCCTGTTGTTTTACCTGTTGGATAGGCTTTTAAATTAGGATAGGTGGCTGCTGAAATGTATTTATCATTATCAGGATCGAGTATTTTCTCGCAATAAGGGTCGGCAACTTTTAAGTTTCCGTCTACATAAAACTGATAGGCATACTCTGTAGATGGATTTAAATTATCTACCTGAGTCCACCAATAATTTCCATCTGGTGTATTTTTCATGGGTAAGCTGGTGGTAGACCAATCGTTAAATTCACCAATCAACGATACGGATTTTTTACCTGGTGCATAAAGTGTTACAATGGCCGATGTTCCATTGTTGGTAAACACCACACCATCTCTGGCTCCCGCAGGCAGATCAGCTTTCTGATCGGTTGGTGTAGGCTCTAAGCCGCCATCTGACGCTTTTTTACAGGCGGTACTAAATGCGGTTAATAATAGTAAAAAGTAAACAATCGTTTTTGCTCTTTTTATTTCGAGCAGATACGAACCAAGGCGGTTAATATTTTTTTTCATTTGGTTAGGTTATTTTTGGTTTTTACCCCAGAGAACACTGAGTTTTTCACAGAGTGTACTCAAATAAATATTTTATCTCCTCGGTCTGTGTCCTCACAGACCGAAATATGACTAATGGTCTGTGAGACACAGACCATGGGTATGGTATGCAGATCAGCTTTCTGATCAGTTGGTGTAGATTCTAAACCGCCATCCGGCGCTTTTTTACAGGCGGTATGCATTGCTGTGATTAACAGCAAGAGATAAAACACTTTTTTCATATAAATTTTTATTGCAGGCTTAAAAAATTAGCCCAGGTTAAGATTCCTTTTTTGTTTGGATATACATGACAGAAATAGCCCCTAATACCATAAATATCCCAGCCAAAACGATTGCATATATGGCCTGATCATGATAGAGGTGTTTTACAATTAAACCACCAAAAAAACCGTTTACTATTTGAGGCATTGTGATAAAGAAATTAAAAATCCCCATGTAAACACCCATTTTTTTTGCAGGAATGGAACCCGATAGAATGGCATATGGCATTGCCAAAATACTTCCCCAGGCCAGGCCTATACCAATCATCGAATAGATTAAATAATGCGGATCGGAAATAAAATAGATGGAAAGTAGTCCAATACCTCCTGCAGTTAAAGAGATGGCGTGTGCAGCTTTTTTACTGGTTGCTTTTGCAATAGCAGGAAGGATTAAAGCATAAATAGCAGAAACCCCATTATAAATACCAAACAAAACCCCCACCCAGTTTCCTGCATCGGCAAATTTGATTGATGAGGTATCTCCCGGTGCTACCTTATAAATATGTTGAGCAATGGCTGGAGTAGTAAAAACCCACATCGAGAATAGTGCAAACCAGGAGAAAAATTGCACTAAACCCAATTGCCTCATGGTTGGTGGCATTTTAGAAAAATCTTTAAGGATATCTTTTAAGCCATTACTTTCCTCCACTTCCTGGGTATGTTCATAGTAATCGGCCATTTCTTCCGGGCTGTATTCCTTCGTGGTGAAAATGGTATACAGAATTGTTCCCAAAAGAATAGCTGCACCAAAATAAAATGAATAAATCACGTTAGCAGGTACCTGCCCGGCTGGCGCCACTTTCCCTACACCGAAATATTCAGATAAAATATAGGGGAGCCAGGAACCAGCAATAGCGCCAGCCCCAATCAGAAATGTTTGCACAGAAAAGCCGAAACTACGTTGCTCGTCGGGTAATTTATCAGCAACCAAAGCCCTGAAAGGTTCCATAGCAACATTAATTGAAGCATCCATAATCATCAGCATACCCGCGCCAATTATAATAGGCGGAAGTAAACTTGCCATTAAAGCTGAATTCGGCATTAAAATTAAAGCCAGTGCGGTGAGAATTGCGCCGACTAAAAAATAGGGCCGCCGCCTTCCTAATCGATTCCAGGTCTTATCGCTGTAATGCCCGATAATCGGTTGCACAATCATTCCGGTTATCGGTGCAGCTAACCAAAAGAGGGATAGGTGCTCAACATCAGCACCAAAGGTTTGGAGAATACGGCTTGCATTACCATTTTGCAAAGCAAAACCGAACTGTATTCCAAAAAAACCAACACTCATGTTAATGATCTGAAGGTTTGATAACCTCGGTTTTAATTTTACTTGTCCCATTAAGTCAATCTTAAAATTCAATTATCTGTGCCGAAACCGGCCCAAGCTTTATTGGTATAGCTGTTCCTGCCGGAATATTTAATTTTTTATCTGTTAGCAGTTCTGTAATCGGAACGGAAGACTTCGCCTTTAAAACCTGATCAGGGATTTCTATATTGGCGGTTAATGTTTGGTTTCGATCAAAATTGGCTACTACCAGTAAACGCTGCTTGCCTGAGTAACGGATAAAAGCATACATCCGGTTATTCATATTGCCGGTAACAGGAACTTCATAAATTTTTCCATTCAATACGGCATCGCTTGTTGACGTTACTTTTAATAACTGCCTGTAGAAAGCCCTCAAATTTTGCTGTGCAGCATTTAGTTTATGGCCATCAAATAAGCCCCCGTTCATCCATTTCTGGTGGTTCGGAACGCCCCAATAATCAAAAATGGTGGTCCGGTTATCATCCCCGCCAAAACCTTCCTGCCCTTTTCCCGGTTCGCCAACTTCCTGACCAAAATAAAGCATCACGGGACCTCCGCCTAAAGTTGCGGAAACGACCATTGCGGGTAACGCGAGTTCTGCCTTGCCCGCAAATGCAGCTGAAGCAATACGCTCCTCGTCATGATTCTCTAGAAAGCGAAGCATGTGATGGCCAAAACCGGCACTTTCTTGCTGCCAAATGAAACGGATATCTTTTACATCTGCATTTGGTTCATTTCTGATCAACCTTTTTAAACCATCATATAAACCAACTTTATCATACAGGTAATCGAATTTCCCTTCATCCAGATATTGTTTGTAAACTTTTGGATTATACGCTTCTCCGATAAAAATTAAATCCGGATTTACTTTTTTAACCTGCGGAATTACCCAGTTCCAAAATGCAATAGGCACCATTTCGGCCATATCACATCTAAAACCATCTACTCCTTTATGGGTCCAAAAGATCAAAATATCGCGCATTTTCAACCAAACGGGTGGAATGGGATCAAAGTATTGTTTCTCGCTGTTCTGATAATCAACACCGTAATTCAACTTAATGGTTTCGTACCAATCGTCATATTTTGGTTGTGCTGAAAATACGTTATTACCGGTTGCTTTTGCCGGATTTTCATCAAACTTCCCGTCCTGAAGTACCGAAAGTGGCGTTTTTTGCCCATTTGTTGGAACTACTAAGGGCTGACCCGGGATATAATAAAAATCATTCTTAGGACTAAAAGCTACAGTTACATCATCATTTGCACCAAAGTCGATTACATTTTTTGGTTTTGCATCAGAATGGTAACTTCTGGCCACATGATTGGGTATAAAGTCGATCAGCACTTTTAAGTTTTTAGCATGTGTTCTTTTCACAAGGGCTTCAAACTCTTTCATCCTGTTTTTCACGTCAACAGCCAGATCGGGATCTACGTCGTAATAATCGCGGATGGCATAAGGCGAACCTGCCCTGCCTTTCACCACATCGGCATCATCAGGTTTAATTCCATAGGCACTATAGTCGGTTAAACTGGCATGGGCCAATACCCCTGTATACCAGACATAGTTCACGTGAAGTTCTTTTATCCCATCTAATGCTTTATCGGTAATATCGTTAAACTTACCGGAACCATTTTGTTGGATGGTTCCGTATGGGATATTGGTGGTATTTTTGTTTCCGAACAAACGGGGCAGTAACTGATAAATAACGATCTGTTTATCATTCATTTTTGTGCGCTTTTTTTGTGCAAAGGATGATATGGGGATGATGATGAAATAAAAAAAAAGTATCAATAGCCAGCTTTTATTGCTTTCGAATGCGAATAAGCTTTGAGCAAAATAACATCTTCTATCAGATAAAGTTTTAGATTTTAACCCTCTACCATCCGCCTTTATACCCTTTACCTTTCTCATACCAGCGCAGCATTATTTACTTCGATTTCCGTATTGCCGGCCAGTTGATAAAACTGATTTCTGATGCCGATTTCTACATCAACACCTGTATTGTTTTTGATATTGATGCTGTTTGCGTCAATATTCACCTTTAAGGTAGCTCCCCTGAAGCCGATAGTGAAAGAAAAAGATTTCCATTTACCCGGCAAGAAAGGACTAAAATGCAATTTACCATCATGTACACGCATACCGGCAAAACCTTCCACCACACTCATCCAGGTTCCTGCCATAGAGGTGATGTGCAGACCGTCTTCTGTATCGTTGTTATAATCATCCAGGTCTAAACGTGCAGTACGTAAGTAAAATTCATAGGCCCGTGCCTCGTCGTTTAATTTCGCGGCTAAAATACTATGTACGCAAGGCGATAACGAACTTTCGTGTACGGTACGTGGCTCATAAAAATCAAAGTTTCTTCTGATGGTTTCCAAATCATAATCTTCTTCAAAGAAATACAATCCCTGCAAAACATCGGCCTGTTTAATAAAGCATGAACGTAAAATCCTGTCCCAGCTCCATTTTTGGTTAATCGGGCGTTCACTTGCCGGAAGATCTTTCACCAAAATCTGCTCTTTATCTAAATATCCATCCTGTTGTAAGAAAATCCCTGATTTTTCATCTTGTGGATAATACATTTTCTCGATGATATCGGCCCAATCAGCAAATTCTTTTTGATCGAAATCCAAGGCTTTCAACAGCCTGTCATATTTTTCAGGTTGTTGCGCTTTTACAACTTCGGCAGCTTCTGTTGCATATCTCATACACCATGTAGCCAAAATATTGGTGTACCAATTGTTGTTTACGTTATTTTCGTACTCATTTGGTCCGGTTACACCAAGCATTACATATTGTTGTTTATCGTTGCTCCAGTTTACACGTTGCTTCCAGAAACGGGCAATACCGATCAATACTTCTAAACCAGAATCAGAAAGATAACTTTCATCTCCTGTATAACGGATGTAATTAAAAATAGCAAAAGCGATGGCTCCGTTGCGGTGGATTTCCTCAAAGGTAATTTCCCATTCATTATGGCATTCTTCGCCATTCATGGTAACCATCGGATACAAGGCAGCCCCGTCCTTAAAACCCAATTTAGCTGCATTTTCTATAGCTTTACCCAATTGTTTATAACGATAAACTAAGAGGTTTCTGCTTACTTCCTGCGGAGCAGTTGCCAGGTAAAAAGGCACGCAATAGGCCTCTGTATCCCAATAAGTAGAGCCACCATATTTTTCGCCTGTAAAGCCTTTCGGACCGATATTTAAGCGGTCATCTTTACCAGTATACGTTTGAAAAAGCTGAAAAATATTAAAACGGATTGCCTGTTGTGCAGAAACATCACCTTCGATAATAATATCACTTTCTTTCCACTTCGCTGCCCAGGCTTCGCTTTGTTCTTTTAGTAAAGTATCAAAGCCCTTGGCAGATGCTCCGGCTATTACAGATTTGGTTTCTTTCAGAAGTGACTCTTTCGGATAATTTTCTGAAGATAAATTCGCGGCAATTTTTACCAGCGTAACCTCTTCGTTTGCTTTAACATCTACAGAAAAAGTTTGCCCGACGAATTTCTCTTTACGCACAGCCTCTGGACTGATCGCCAACCGCTCTGCATTCTTATACAGTTCGACGTTACTGCCAGTACAAACTTCAAATTCAGTTTTCTTTGTTCTTAGTTTGATATAAGCTTCCGTTCCGGAGATTTCATCAACAACTTTATCCCAGAACTTTTCATCGTAGTTACTGTCCTGATTTTTGACATCCCCATCAATAAAAGGTGTTAATGTTAATCTGACATCAAAATTTAATGGTGTAATGCTATAACGGATGGCACCAACTTCATCATCAGCAATGCTGCAAAAACGGGTTGATTTAACTTTTAGTGTTTTACCACTTTTCAATTTCGCCGTGAAAGTACGTTCCAGGTAACCGGCATGCATATTCAGCACCCTTTTAAAATCGCTTATCTCAGCTGTTGCCAGATCAAGAATTTCATCATCTACATTCACCTCTATTCCTACCCAGTTTGCGGCGTTTAAAACTTTGGCGAAATATTCAGGGTATCCGTTTTTCCACCATCCCACACGGGTTTTATCCGGATAATAAACACCAGCAACATAATTTCCCAATAAGGTTTCTCCTGTATAAGTCTCCTCAAAATTGGCGCGCTGGCCCATCCGTCCATTCCCCAAGCTGAAAATACTCTCGGAAATTTTATTTAAATGTGGATCAAAGCCTTCTTCGATAATATTCCACTCATCTGCTTTAATGTAGTTTTTCATATTTAGTATCAAGTAGCGTAACCGGTATCAAGTAATTAGTATCAGGTATCAAGATAAATTTTTACTACTTGATACTCGCTACTTAGTACTTGTTACTCCTTTACAACTCTTCTAAGTCTTTAACTGTTAATTTGTCTAATCCGCTTACTACCAGATCGGCCTGGCTAAGCACATTTTTTTCGCCGATACCGATGGCTTTCATTCCACCTCTTTTTGCCGCTTCTACCCCAGCAACAGCATCTTCAAAAACCACACATTCTTCGGGTGTAAAGCCTAAAAGTTCGGCCCCCTTTAAAAATACCTCAGGATCAGGTTTTGATTTGGTCACCATATTTCCATCGACGATTTCATCGAAAAAATGGGCAAGGCCTGTTCTTTCTAAAATAATTCCCGAGTTTTTGCTTGCCGAACCCAAGGCCAGTTTGTAACCCGCTTTGTGAATCGCCGTTAGAAAATTTACTGTTCCAGGCAGAACTTCTGCTGGCGTCATCTTGGTGATCATATCTACGTACCAGCCGTTTTTCAAGCTAGCAAGCTCTTCTTTCTCAGCGTCGTTTTTTTGTACACCACCCCAGGCCAAAATCTTATTCAGACTTTCTACCCTGCTTACACCTTTTAATTGCTCATTCTGCTCTTCTGTAAAATCGAAGCCCATGGTATTGGCCAACCGTTTCCAGGCTTTATAATGGTAAACCGCGGTATCTACCAGTACGCCATCTAAATCGAATAAACAAGCTTTGATTTGAGATTTAAGATCTGAGATTTTAGATTGGAGATTTTCTTGCATCTTTGTTATATTTTTTTGTATCAGGTATTGAGTAGCAAGTAATGAGTATCAAGTATCAAGATGTAAGTCCGACACCTTAAACCCTCTACCTTTTACCTTTCTACCTTAATTCAAGCACCAAAGTGGTCTTTGCAGGTACTTTAATATTTTTAAATCCGATAGTTTCGCCAGTGATCACATTTTTTGCGCTTGTAATTCCAGCTGTTCTTTCGGCAAAACGATCTGTACTTAATGCTTTTTCGTTTTCTGTATTGTTTACAATAACCATTACCGTGCCTTTTGATTCTGCATTGTATCGGAAGTACACATACACATCATCCTGAGGAACAAACTGCATTAATTTGCCCGTTTGTAAAGCCGGACTACTTTTACGGAAATTGGCCAGCTTTTTAACAAAATCGAAAGCTTCATTTTCTTTTTTGGTACGTCCATCAGTCACAAATTTATCTTTTTTATCGCCCTCCCAGCCGCCAGGAAAATCAGAACGGATCAGCCCATCCGGATTGGAAAAGTTTTTCATTAAAATTTCAGTTCCATAATACATCTGCGGAATGCCACGCATAGTTAACAGGATACTCATTCCCATTTTGTATTTATCAAAATCTTCGCCAACCATCGAATAAAAGCGGCTCATATCGTGGTTATCCAAAAAGATGCAGTTGGTATTTGGGTTTTTATACAGAAAATCGTGAGCTAAGGTGGCATACAAACGGTTAATACCGTCTACCCAACCATTTTTACCGTTTATTCCTTCATAAATGGCATCCTTTAACGTTGCATCTGTAATACCCTGCAAATGGGTATCAAAACCGCGGTTAACCGTATTGCCCCCTGTAAAAAAGGCCTGGTTTGCTACTGCAGTCACCAATGTTTCACCGAAAACCGAAAGATGCGGAAATTCAGCCTGAACTTTTAAAGCCCAATCGGCCATATAAACCGGATCGTTATATCCATAGGTATCCAAACGTAAACCATCTATACCGGCATATTCGATCCACCAGATATGGTTTTGGGTAAGGTAATTCTGTACATATGGATTACGCTGATTTAAATCGGGCATTGTAGGTACAAACCAGCCATCCAGCATCTGTTTACGATCTGCAGCAGAAGCATGAATATCCATTACGGTTTGATCGCGGTAACTGGTTTGTGTATATTTTGGCCATTGGTTTAGCCAGCTTTTCATTGGTAAATCTTTGTAAAACCAGTGTTGGGTACCAATGTGGTTGTGTACAACGTCTTTAATTATTTTTAATCCTTTGGCATGTGCAATCTCTACGTATTTTTTGTAAAGTGCATTGGTACCAAAACGCGGATCTATTTTATAATGATCGGTTACCGCGTAGCCATGATAAGAAGCCTGTGGCATATCATTTTCTACCTCCGGAGTCATCCAAACTGTGGTTACGCCTAAATCTTTCAGGTAATCAAGGTGATTAATTACGCCCTGGATATCGCCACCATGGCGGTAGTACATACTATCGCGGTTTAATGCCGTTTCAGTTAAACCCTGAACCACATCGTTGCTTTTATCGCCGTTCGAAAAACGATCGGGCATCAGCAGATAAATAAAATCTTTGTTGGTTACCCCCTGAATCCTGCCTGCGCTTTTATCGCGTTTTTTTAATTCATAGGTGTAACTGAATATCTTTTTGCCCTTTACTGTAAAGTTGATCGGAAATTTTCCGGCCTTAGCAGCTGGTGCAATGGTTAAATCAAGAAATAAATAATTTGGGTTTTCTACTTTGTTTACTTTTAGCAGTTTTACCCCAGGATAAGTTAAAGAAACTGAACTAGAAGCAATATTTTCGCCGTGAACCAGCAATTGCAGTTTAGGGTTGTGCATGCCGGCAAACCAAAACATCGGTTCGATACGCTCGAGTTTTTGGGCAAAAAGACTATTGAAAGATAAGATAAGTAAAAGCACAACGGCGCTGCTTACTTTATTTAAAAAAGTGTTAGTATGAGCATTAAATAGCAAAGTAAATTTTTTAAGGGGATTGATTATGATCATGCTAAAACTTAAAAATGCCCCGCAGCAAGAAATGCTGCAGGGCGGTATGTATAACAAATTAGTTTTTAACCATTGTGGCTTTTTTAGCAGCCACATCTAAAGTGATGGTATAGGTTCCAGCGGTGGTAACCGCAATATTATCACCACCGTTTGTAAGGGTGCCTAAACTACCACCAAGGTTGGTTCCCCAATCGTGGGCAAACCTGAATTTAAATGCCCCGGTAGTTAAAGTTGTTTTAATGGTATAAATGTTTGCTTTGCCATCATTTGTCACCTTCATATCGGTATCATTGCCCCAGCCACCTGCGGTTGCGTCGCCAATAATCGACCATTCTTTCGGAACGCCGATGGTGTAAGTACCCGCGTTCAGGTCAACAGTTACCTGTTTCACTACTGCATCAGGTGATTTAAGGTTATCGCCTGCACTGCTGCTGATTTTACCACTTCCTGCGTCACCATAAGCTACATCCCATTTTTTTGCCGGGGTAACTTTAAACTCAAGGTTGCCTGGTGTGAATGCGATCATTCCTGTATAAATGCCATTGCTTGAAACAGAGATCAAGCTATCGGCAGTTGAAGGATTCCAGCCCTGATACGCTCCTGGAACGTACACCCATGCAGAGGCAAGATAAGGCGTAGCGGTTAAAGTAATCACGTTTGAATAAGTTAAATCGTTTGCTGCCGCACCCGATTTTAGTCTAACCTCAATCTGTGCTGCAGTTCCTACCTTTCCCCCAAGGGCCAAAATCATATTATTTACCTCGGTAACGGTTGGTGCATAAGTCTTAGTAGTTACGGCCACCTCTCTAACCGGAGAAAAATTAGTGCCTTTTAAGCCAAACTGTAAGCTGGTATTTACCGGCACCACGTATCCGGTTGAAGTAGCAAGCGGGTAGCTTAAGGTAAATGCTACCTGTGAGGCATTAGATTGTACCAGGTTAAGCGTAGTTGCTGATGTGGTTAATGTTCCAGCAGGGCTAATATTTGAAACGGTCTGCGTTTCGTCTTTCTTACACGACCACAGCGAAACCGCGATAAGGCCAACTGCCAGGGTTTTGAAAAATATCGATTTCATCTCTCTTAAGATTAAATATTAATAACCAGTATTTTGAACCAAATTCGGGTTTGCAATCAGATCTGCTAAAGGAAGCGGATACAAATTACGGTACGCAGGTAATGATGCCCCGGCCTGTACACCACCTTTGAATGGCCACAAATAAGTTGAACCTGTAAATTTACCATAGCGAACCAAATCGGTACGGCGATGACCTTCCCAATAAAGTTCTCTGGCACGTTCATCCAGGTAAAAGTCTGTAGTTAACGCCGCCTCAGAAACATCTCCGGAGGTATTGCCATAAGCCCTTCCGCGCAACAAGTTTACATATGTTTTGGCTTGCGATACACTACCGCCTGAACCTCCACGGGCAACAGCTTCACCATAAATCAGGTATTGCTCTGCCAAACGGAATAATGCGAAGTCAAGCGAGCTGAAAGTTCCGTTCAATGAGCGACCCATTGCACCTGTAGAAGTCACATTTTTGAATTTGGTTACGCGTAAACCATCAGTAAATTCGCCTACAGCATCAACATTTCTTTTTGTACCAAAAAATACACCACGTTTATCCTGGCTTCCATTAGCATCAGGAAAAAGTGCCGGCAGGTTTTGCCTGGTCCTGTTGCCTCCCCAACCACCATTTGGCACGCCGTAAGTCGTTGGGTTCATATCACCATTGATGGCCGCATTAATTAAAAACGTTGTACCGCCATAGTTGGTACCGTTAATGCCGTCATAGTTGATGGTTAGTATATTCTCGGTATTGTTCACTTCATTATCTGCTTTGAACAAGTTCATATAGTTTGCTTTAAGGCTGTAACCTGCATTGATTACCTTGCTCGAGTAGGTAATAGCCTCGGTATACTTAGCTGTTCCGGTATACACCTGAGCATTAAGATATAATCTTGCCAGTAAAGCCCAATCGGCGCCTTTATCTGCACGACCATACTCGTTGGTACGGGCATCTGCCAGATCGCTTTCAATGGCTTTTAATTCTGATTCTATATAGGTAAACAAGGCAGCCCTTTGGATCTGTTTAGGGTTGACTTTACCAATGGCATCATCCTCGGTAATAAACGGCGGGTTTCCGAAAGCATCCATCAATACCCAGTACTGATAGGCGCGTAAGAAACGTGCCTCGGCACGGTAACGGTTAATTGCACTAACATCGGCTCCTGTAATGTTTCTGCCCGCCAATTTTTCAGGTGTGCTTTCGCGAAGAAACTCATTGCAGAAAGTGATCTGTAGAATACTCCTTGAATATAAACCGCGCAGAAACTGGTTATCCGGACTTGGTGTACCATAATCCAGTTCGGGAATCCCCACATCGCCCCAGGCACAGATGGCCTCATCGGTTACCAGTTCCTGTGAGGTCCAGAATAACCTTAAAAAATCGGCAAAACCTGCATTTAAACCGCCAACATCGCTGTTATCTGATCCTGATGGACTGGTAAGTGCATAGGTTGCGTATAGCTTTACCAAGCTGTTTTTGTAACCTGCCGGCGTTGCATAAACGTTCTCGGCGGTAACGTCATTGGTAGGCCTCAGGTTTAAATCTTCTTTTTTACAAGCATTTAAACTGATTGCCAGGAAACCCAATGCCAATATTGTTTTAAATGAATTTTTCATTTTTCTATTTCTTTTTTCAGTATTAGAAACCAACATTTAAGCCCAAAGTATAGGTACGTGGACGAGGATAAAGGTTATAATCGATACCCGAAACCAGTTCCGGATCTATACCCTTGTATTTGGAAACCACAAACACATTCTGGCAGTTTGCAGAGATGCGCATGTTTGCATTTCCGGTTTTAGACAGTTTACCAACATTATAGGATAAACCAAGGTTATCCATCTTCAGGAAAGAAGCATTTTTGATAAAATAGTCGCTCAGGTACTGTACACCAGAACTTCCAGAGAAATTGGTTACATATAAATCTGAAGTGGAGTTGTTTAGAATTCCCTGGGTACTCAATACATTGTTCCTGATACCAAAGTTTGACGAAATATTGTCGTAAACGTAGTTACCGATATTGGCCCTTAATACCGTGCTTGCGGTCCATTTTTTATAGGTAAATGAGGTATTAAACCCTAAGATTACTTTAGGATCAGGTGATTTATAGAAATACTGGTCGGCTGCAGAAATGCTACCATCACCATTCAGGTCCTGATAAACACCTTCTAATGGTTTACCATCGGCATTGTATACCTGTTTATACACAAAGAATGAACCTGGTAACTGGTTAACCGCATTATATTTAAGGTGGATACCTGTACCTCCCGTAATATCGCCTGCATCAATTTTGAAACCAGAGTTCGGATTTAAGGTTAAGTTGGTAACCTGTCTTTTATTATATGCGGCATTGATGCCCAGTTCCCAACTGGTATTCTGTGTTTTAATGGCCACAAAATTTAAACTTGCTTCAGCACCTCTTACATCCATATTACCCACGTTAGTAGTTAATACATTGGTAAAGTTTGTTCCCACCGGAATAGTTACGGTACTTAACAGGTCCTTGGTTTTTTTATAGTAAACATCAATACTTCCATATAACCTTCCTTTTAGGAAACCGTAATCCAAACCAGCATTGTAAGTAGTTGTGGTTTCCCATTTCAAGTCAGGATCGTAACCTGCCGGACTATAATAGTTGTAAAAATTATTACCTACCTGGTACTGACCATTGTTTGTGCTGGCATAGTATTTAGAAAGGTAATCGTAGTTACCAATACCATCTTTGTTACCCGTTTCACCATAGCTTAAGCGTAATTTCAAGTCAGATAAGGTTTCGCTGTTTTTCAAGAAATTCTCTCCGATAATTCTCCAGGTAAAACCTACTGACGGGAAATAACCCCAACGGTTATTCTGAGCAAATTTAGAGGAAGCATCAGCCCTCATTGTACCTGATAAGATATATTTATCGTTCAAGGTATAGTTGAAACGTCCGTAATAAGAAAGCAGTTTATTCTGCTCAACGGAAAAAGGGAAAACAGGTGTGGTTAACAGTTCGCCTGTACCTTTGTAGGTAGCGAAGTTGTAATTGGTAACCGCATCATCGTAATAACCGTAACCGGCAGTTACATCAAACCTGCTTTTAATGCTTTCGATAGTTTTAGCATAACTTAAGTATGCTTCAGAAAATTTATTCATCTCAGTATTTAACCGGTTTGAATAAGATCCGCTGGTTGATGCACTTTGTGCTGCATAGATCGGCACGATGGTGCGTCCATAACCCTTTGAGTAATCATAACCCAGGTTTACAACTGCATGTAATTCAGGCAAAAAGTGAAAAGAATAATCCAATTTAAGGTTACCAAAGCTTCTTGCGGCGTTTCCACGGTTATCCTGTTGCCTGATCAGCGCTACCGGATTGCGCGGTGCATTCGGGTTAGGCACACCATTAGTACTTAACCATTCGAAATAACCACCATAGTTATTATTGGCATAAACAGGTTGTGTAGGATCGAACTGAATTGCCGCGCCTATGGCACCGTCATTTGGATATTGTGATTGGCTTAAAGATCCTTTCAAGTTCAGTTCGGCTTTCAGGTGATCAGTGAAAAATTTAGGTGCAACAGATATGGCACCTGTAGCCCTTTTCAGTTTACTGGTGATTACCACACCATCCTGATCTAGATAGCCTGCCGATACGCGGTAAGGCACTCCTTTTAAAGACCCTGCAATACTTAAATTATTATCGGTAGAGAATGCGTTCTGATAGATTTCATTCTGCCAATCGGTATTCGCTGTACCCAATAATGCTTTTTGCGCAGCGGTACCGTTTGCGTTTACAAAAGCCCGAACCTGATCGGCAGTAAGCACATTTACTTTTTTGGCAACGCTGGCAATGGAGTTATTTGTACTGAAATTGATTACAGGTTCTCCTGATGCCCCTTTTTTAGTGGTGATTAGAATTACCCCGTTAGATGCCCTTGAACCATAAATAGCTGTTGCGTTGGCATCTTTCAAAACAGTAAAAGTTTCGATATCGTTAGGGTTGATCAATGACAGCGGACTTGGTGCGTTACCAATGCTGTTACCGCTGAAAGGCACCCCGTCAACCACGATCAAAGGATCATTACTGGCATTGAGCGAGGCACCGCCACGGATACGGATGGTACTACCGCCCCCTGGTGCGCCACCGCCCGAAACGATGTTTACACCAGCTACTTTACCCTGAATCAATTGCTCAGGCGTGGTAATGGTGCCTTTTTGGAAATCTTTGGAGTTGACCGTAGTGATTGAACCAGTCAGGTTTTTCTTTTCAGCGGTACCATAACCGATTACCACCACTTCATTCAGTTTTTGCGCATCGGGTACCAATTGAAAACTAACCGTCGCATTTGCCGAAACGTTTACCGCTTTATCAAGTGTTTGATAACCGATAAAACTAGCAGATAACGTTATCTGACCATTAGATAAACCGGCAAGTTTAAAATTACCATCAACATCGGTTGATGTACTTCTGGTTGTACCTTTAACAATTACAGAGGCACCGGGCAATGGCAGGCCACTTTCATCAAGCACCTTTCCGGATACCGATCCGGTTTGTGCTTTTACCATTAATGCTGAAAAAACCAACAGCACCAAAAGCCCCTGTTTTAACAGGTAAAATACTCTCATATTTGAAGCTCGTTTAAGTATAAAAATTTGGTTAAATATTATAGTGATTTACACATAGGCCTAATTTACAGCTGTTATTGAGATTTCAAAATTTATTTAAAAAATATATTTCGGGTTAAAATATCAATTAAAAAACCCGCTGAAAAATCCACTTTTAAAAGCAATTCAAAACTCATATTAAATAATTATTAAAATTACAAATAATTGATATTTAGACATTTATAAAATTATTTTTTTGATTTAAAGTGTAAAAAATACACTAAGTTGTTTTTATGCCTTTTTTCGGGAACGTTCCCGAAAAAAATAGATCAAAATTCTGTCATCTTTCGGGAACGTTCCCGAAAATCAACCAGAATTCTGCGTATTTTACACTAAGTGAAGAAATTTTTTGAAAATTTAAGACCGAAAAAGGACTTGTTTTCAGACCTACTTTTACCTACTTATTGGTCGAATTCCGCTTGATTATTTTGGAGGTTAAAACCACCTCATTTAGCCGGTTTTTATTGGCATGATTATCCAATACCGTGAACAATAATTTTGCTGCTTCCTCTCCGATTTCGGTAGCGGGCTGGGTAATGGTGGTCAGTGAAGGATTTAACAAAGGAGCGATCTCCAAACTGGAAAAACTGATTACTTTTAAATCACCGGGAATGTTAATACGAAGATCGTAACAGGCATAATAAGTGGCAAAAGCCAAACGCTCAACCGAGGTAAAAATACCATCGGGTTTTAATTGTGTTAAAGCTTCTTTAATGATCATGCTATTTTCCTCATAGCTATTACTGCAATCTACAATCAGGTTTTCATCAAATGGAACCTGATGTTTGGCCAGTGCATCAATATAACCCTGCATACGGGTTTTACCTATTGATAAACTTTTATTCACCACCAGATAAGCAATTCTCTTGCAACCCTGCTCTACTAAATGTTCGGTGGCCAAAAAACTGCTGTCATAATCATTGGTAATTACCCTGGGCGTATTAATGTCTTCGTAAACCCTATCAAAAAACACCAGAGGCAATCTTTTACTGCCAAATTTATTAAGGTAATTATGGTCGTTAGCCTCTCCTGAAACCGACATGATAATCCCATCAGCCCTACCGTTGTGCAAGTGCTGGATGAAAGTTACTTCTTTTTGGTAATCATCATCAGTTACATAAATGAGGATGTGGTAACCATTTTCCCTTGCTATGCGTTCAATACCGTGGATGGCCTGTGAGAAATAATTATTGGCCAGTTCTGGAACAATAACCGCTATGGTTTTGCTTTTTTGCTCTCTTAAATTACTGGCGTAATGATTGGGCTGGTAGTTTAATTCCTTTGCCTTTGCCAATATACGTTCCTTGGTAGCACTATTGATGTCACTATTATCCCTAAAAGCCCTCGAAATTGTAGAAGTAGATAAATTTAATGCTTCTGCTAACTTCTTAATATTAATGCTGTCCATTTTTGGCCGTTAAACCTTCTCGTTTGAATAAACGCTGTAAATATAATGTCTCGCATTTAAAATAACCTTCTTTTTTGAATATTATCCTATAAATAGTTTTTACCACCCTGTGTATGTCCTGGTATTATCGCATCTTTTGTAATCCATTGATAAAAATTGCACGTCATTTTCTCCCGGATAATGTTTAAACCCCTTTAAGCGGTAGCAGAATCATTAACCTGATTTTTCAAAACCGCCGGATTTGTCGGAATGATAAGTCTGGTGCGGATGATATCCCTTTCTTTGCTTGCATTTAATTGATAATTATCCAGATCGGACAGGATTTTGCACAATAACAACCCGATACCATGCCCTTTGGTTTCCTCTGAAACGCTCTGGCGATTCGCATAAAAATCATTTACTGTGGCAACCTTAGCTAACTTGTTATAATTTTCAACTTCAAATATGGCAACTATATCTGTTTTAATCAGCCTGATGTGAACAGGTTGATCTGCATCTGAATACTTTACCGCATTGCTTAACAGGTTTCGCAGAATAAAGGTTATATGATGTTCGTTCCCTAATATTTCAACATCGGCGGCTATATCTGTCGTTAAAGTAATGTTTCTGGCAGTGGCAATGCCTCTGGTAGAATTAATGGTACTGCTTAATGCAATTGCAGGATAAAAAGGTGCGATAAGATGATCATAATGCATATCTAAGGCACCCCATAACAACAGTTTATCTAATATTTCATTTGCAGATTGCTGCACATTAGATAGCTGTTCAATGAGTTCTTCCTGTCTTGGCGTACCCATATGCCGCTTAAGGAGAAAGGCTAATGCATGCAGATCTGCCAACGCGCCTTTAAGGTCGTGTCCCATTATCGAAAGAATTCTATCTTTATGCGTATTAAGCGCACTCAGCTGGCTTGTGCGTAGATTTAAAGCTTTATTTAGTTTTCTGTTACGCAGGATAAAAAGAAACGTGATCAACAATATCGCGCCTGTTGCTGCAAATAAAAGCCGATAAAAATTACTGCGCTGGTTCGCTTTGTAGCGCTCAAATCCCACGTGTTTAAGTTTCTGGGTCGAATCCTGTAGCTTATGATTGGATATCAGGTTATCAATTGCCACACTATTTTCCTGCGTAACGATACTGTCGCGGATGGCTCTTGATTCTTTATAAGCCTCAAAAGCGAATTTATAGCGACCAAACTTCTTCGCTGAATTAGCCCGATGCTCTAGAACCTTATACAACAAATCTTTGTCCTGTGCCTTTTTGGCAAGTTCAACCGCCTCTATATAATATTGATTTGCCTGAGTAAAATGATCCGCAAAGCTTCCGAGGTGATCAAGCGCGTTCGACTGTTCACGATATAAATGGGCTTCCTTTGCCAAACTAAATGCGCGATAGGCCATTTTCCTGGCTTTGGCAACATTTCCTTTGGCGTAATAGATTTTGGAAGCATTGGTCATCAGGATCAGATAGGCATTATAATTTGGAGTGGCAAAAGGTTTGGATAGTCCCAGTTCATAATACTTCAACGCCATGTCAAGCTTATCCGATTGCTCAAAATAATTACCAATGTTAACACAAAGGTCGATGTAATTGGTATGCAACTTATCCCAATCTTCTTTTGAAAAGGATGATTCTGGTTTGTTTAGCAGCGATCGGATCAGGTTAAAGGATTTAAAATAATACCGATAACTTTCAGCAGTATTACCTGTGGCTACATTAATGGAAGCAAGTATCGAATAGCATATTGGTAATTCAACGTACACTTTGTTTCGTTCGTAAAATCTAATGGCTCTTAAAATACTAGCTGTGGCGTGTTCGTAATCTGCATTTTTATAATAAAGTACACCTCTTATTCTATTTACATTGGCTAATACAAGCAACTGCCCATTTTTATCGGCCAGTTGCTCTGCTTCGTTAAGCGATGCTAAACTTTCATTTTTTAGTCCTTTGTTCATTAATGCAATCCCTTTTCTAAACAATAGCTTAGATAGCCCTTTATCAAATGTTATAGATTTTGCATGTTGTATCCCTAAGTCGGCATACTTTATTACCAAATCGGGCTGGTAACGATATTTTGAAATACTATCTAATAAACTGTTTACCCTGTTTGTATCAACTGGCGCATCTGTCAAAAGTTTTGCAGTTACTTTCCTATTGGAATTAAGGAAAAACACAATCAAAATGAACAAATATGGAAGCTTTTTGTAGCTTCTATCGGAGAAAGTAATATTAGTGTGCATCGAGCGAGATTGATAGTTATGACGACGGACTAATCTAGTAAAAAATATAATTTACCAAAAGTGGCCATTACCCTATCAGTTCTGAAAGATATTTTTTTAAGGATTTCAATTCAACAAATCCCTAACTTTATCGAAAATATGGGGCGTATGACAACAGAGACAAAAATTAACGAGAAAAGAAAACACCGCTGCGTGATTGTTGACGACGATCCATTGCTCGTTGAACTCCTAGAGGCTTATATTAACGATACGCCGGAACTAACCTTTGCCGGTAGTTTTACCAATGCCTCAGAAGCTATACAAATGTTAAGCGACGAACAGCAAATTGATTTTTTATTGCTAGATATCAAGATGGATGGGATTTCGGGCATTGAAGCTGCAGTAAAGTTGAGAGATACTGTGAAATACCTGATATTTATTACAGCCTACAGTCAGTATGCCATGGATGCCCATCAGGTAAATGCAGACCAATACCTGCTTAAACCGGTTGGCTATAGCAAATTTATCTCCTGCCTTAATGGGCTTTTAGAAAAGAATAACAGACAACAGCGGTTATACTGATAATTACCCGGTTTTTCATGGCCATCTCTGACAGATAGTTTTTCTTCACTTAAAATAGGAACGCGTTAAAGAATATATCCTAAATTCTTCATGATCTGACAAAATCCACGCCTGATCAAGAAAGTTGCAATGAGGTTTAAGTAATTTGAGCGGAAAAGTTTCTAAATTATTCGCCTGGATTTGGTCAGGAATCCAGCAGCCAAAAAAGCTGATCAGCTTACCATTAAAATTCTTTACACAAATATTCTTTTTTTTTAAAACAAAAAGCATATTTGCTGCATTAATAACCTATACGCAATCAATCATCTTCTCAATTACCAGTTGAAAAACAAAAGATATGAAATAACATTACAAAATGGCGAACAAAAAAATACTGATTGCCGATGACGACGAAGGAATTGTGGATGCAATCACAATGATTTTGGAAGTGATGGGCTATGATGTTGAATTTACTTATGATGGTGGGGCAGTTATTGATGCTGTAAAAAACAAACCAGATTTAATTATGCTGGATATATGGATGAGCGGTTATGATGGCAGAGATATCTGCAAACAGCTTAAAAATAATCCTCAATTCAAGGAAATTCCTATTTTAATGATTTCAGCCAGCAGAGATATCAGACAATCTGCACTGGATGCCGGCGCAAATGATTTTATGGAAAAACCATTTGAGATGGACTCTTTGTTGAATAGAGTTGAAATTTTATTGAATTAGATGGATAGATTTGTATTATAAAGCTCGCCTGGTGATCTTCATCCGGAGGAAAACCAGGTGAAGTGGAAACTTCGATCTAGCGGGTAGTTACTGGAGTTCCTTAAAATAAATGCTTTCAGGCAGGTGTTTAAAAACAAATTCTGTTACACCACAAAGCCAAATTTTATGGTCTTTAAATTCTCCGCGAAACTGTTCTAACAGGTAGTCCCCACCACCGCCCAAATTCTCTTCACGCGCATAAACAAGCGCTAAAATTTCGGCATTTTGTATGAACTGGTCAGCCATTAATAACTTACATTCATTTTCAGAAGCGGCTATCCAGTTTAACAACTCATCAGCACCTTCTACCATTTGCAAATCTTCAATAGCCCCACCCCACTCGGGAATGTCAGCATACCATTCATGGCTCGCATTTTTATAAAAACGAATAGTTCTCTCCATATTTTGTAAAGAAAAAAAATCCAGTCCAATAATCCTGATAAAAAACACGAGATTTAGGTCATTGCATGTCTGATTTGAATCCGCCGGTTTTACGAAAAATAATTCATATCGATATGGATGCTTTTTATGCATCTGTAGAGCAACGCGATTTTCCTGAATATCGTGGAAAACCTCTGGTGGTTGGCGGTAAACCGGATAGCCGTGGAGTGGTTTCTACAGCCAGTTATGAAGCCCGGCAGTATGGTATCCGCTCGGCAATGCCATCAAGTAAAGCTTATCAACTGTGCCCAACAGCCATTTTTGTATATCCGCGTTTTGACGCCTATACTGCAGTTTCAAAATCGCTTAGGGAAATTTTTAGCCGCTATACCGACCTTATTGAACCGCTTTCGCTGGATGAAGCCTACCTTGATGTAACGGAAGACAAGCTCGGCATCGGATCAGCCCTTGATATTGCACAATCGATTAAGGACGCAATTAAAAATGAATTAAATTTAACGGCCTCGGCAGGCGTATCGATCAATAAATTTGTGGCAAAAGTAGCTTCAGACATGAATAAACCCGATGGCTTAACTTTTATTGGCCCTTCCAAAATTGAAGCTTTTATGGAAAAACTCCCGGTTGAAAAATTTTTTGGAGTAGGCAAAGTTACGAGTGCCAAAATGAAGGCTATGCAGATTAATACCGGTGCAGATTTAAAAAAGCTGACAGAAGCCCAGCTTATTGCCCAATTCGGAAAATCGGGAAGATTTTATTACCAAATTGTTCGTGGAATAGACGATCGGCCCGTTCGTGCAAATCGTGAAGCAAAATCAGTAGGTGCAGAAGATACCTTATCAGAAGATACCAATGAAGATGCAGTAATGCACGATCTGCTGAAACAGATCAGCGAAACCGTAGCCAAACGTTTAGAGAAACATCAATTGAGTGGAAAAACAGTTACCCTTAAAATCAAATTTGCAGATTTTAAACTCATTACGCGCAGCCGCTCCTTCGCTACACCGATTAGCAAGGCCGCTGTCATTTATGCCGAAGCCATTAAACTTTTGGAAGAGGCAGCAATTGGCACAACCCAGGTGAGGTTGTTGGGCATTACCTTATCGCGGTTTTATGATGATGTGGAGATAGAAAAACCAGAGAGCAACCAGCTGGAATTTGAGTTTTAATTCGGCTTGCTGGCTTTTGCTTCGTTGCTGCATGGCAGTGTTGCAACCGGGGCTAAACCAGCAAAACAACCTTTGAGCTGCGGGCCTGGTAAGGTGCGCAAACCTTTGCACCTAAACCCGATTCGACAACTATCCGATAAATGTAAACCCGTAACAGGTATGTGGGCTTGGGATGGACAGCTGTGCTACAGAAACCGATGAAAAAGCTGCGCTCCATATATATATTAATTGCTTACAACAAGGAATAAATATGGCTAAGCTTGCATCAATTCACTCACATGACGTGTTAAGGCTACAAAATCGGCCACGGTTAATTGCTCGGCACGTTTTTCGAAATAGATATGATCGTCCATTTTATCTTTAGGCATTACTGCAGAAACGGCATTGCGCAACGTCTTTCTCCGCTGGTTAAAACCTGCCTTAACTACCCGCCAGAATAATTTTTCATCGCAATCAAGCGCTTCTACTTCATTTCTGGTTAAACGGATTACTGCTGAATGCACTTTCGGTGGTGGATTAAATGTACCTGGCTTAACCGTAAACAGGTATTCAATTTTATAATAAGCCTGCAGAAACACACTTAAAATACCATATTCTTTACTTCCCGCCGGTGCTGCGCAACGCTGGGCCACCTCTTTTTGAAACATCCCCACCATTTCTATCACCTTATGGCGGTTATCTAAAATCTTAAATAAAATCTGCGATGAAATGTTGTAAGGAAAATTACCGATAATGGCAAATTTTTCGGGAAACATCACATCAAAATCAAGCTTTAAAAAATCGCCGTTAATCAACCGATCGCCAAGCTGCGGATATTTTTCGTTCAAAAAATGGAAAGATTCCGTATCAATATCAATTAGATAGGTGGTTAAATCTTTACGTTGCAGCAAAAAATCAGATAAGATTCCCATCCCCGGCCCAACTTCTAACACCTGATGATATTTGTCGGTATTCGCCAAAGCCTCAACAATGCGGTTAGCAATGCCCTTGTCGGTTAAAAAATGTTGCCCTAAATGTTTTTTTGCTTTGACTAAACTCATACCCCACGGCCCTGAAACGGGATTTTAAAATTAAAATTGTTAGCAAAGATAGGCTTAATATTTCTATGCAGATCAATCTGCAGGCGCTGCGGTTTCATTTTTTTTAAAGGGTTTAAGCGAAAATCAGTAATTTGCGCTAAAAATTTCCAGTAATTATGAGCAATAAACTTAAAATTGGCATCAGTATAGGCGACGTAAACGGCATAGGTTTAGAAGTAATCATCAAAACTTTATCTAATCCGGCAATTTTAAATTACTGCACTCCAGTTGTTTATGGACATACCAAGATTTCCTCTTTTCATAGAAAAGCGAATAACCTGGGCGATTTCAGTTTTAATGTAGTTAGCCAGGCTAGCCAGGCCATACCAAAAAAGGCTAACATGATCAATTGCTGGGAAGAAGATGTAAAAATTGAACTGGGTCAGGTTACGGCAACAGGCGGAAAATATGCACTTTTATCTTTAGAACGTGCAACAGCCGACCTGGTAAACGGTGATATCGATGCTTTGGTTACCGCCCCAATTAATAAACATAATATTCAATCCGAAACTTTTGCATTTCCAGGCCATACCGAATATCTGCAGGAAAAAAGTGGCAGCAAAGATGTGCTGATGTTTTTGATCAGCGAAAATTTACGTGTTGGTGTGGTAACAGGCCACATTCCGGTAAAAGACGTGCCGGCGGCCATTACAAAAGATAAAATTGTAAATAAGTTAAAACTGATTAACGAAAGTTTAAAAAAAGACTTCTGGATCGAAAAACCCAAAATTGCTGTGCTGGGATTAAACCCACACGCCAGCGATAATGGTTTATTGGGCACCGAAGAAGGTGAGATCATTTCGCCAGCCATCCAGGAAGCCTACGATAAAGGCATTATTTGTTTTGGTCCATACCCTGCTGACGGTTTTTTTGGTAATGGTAGTTACAAACAGTTTGATGCCGTTTTGGCTATGTACCACGATCAGGGTTTAATTCCTTTTAAAACGCTGGCATTTCATAATGGTGTAAACTATACTGCTGGCCTAAACTTTGTCCGCACCTCTCCCGACCATGGAACAGGTTACGATATTGCGGGTAAAAACTTAGCTGATTCGACTTCCTTTACCGAAGCTTTGTTTTCAGCCATTCACATTGTAAAAAACCGTCGCGAGCAGGAGGAGATGTTGAGTAACCAATTGCGCACCGGCGGAAAAGTAGTTGAAACACAGTTTGATATTAAAGATGATGCGTCTTAAGCTAGAAGACAGAGGGTTAGACAGGACAAAGTCGGGGGACCAAAAGTCAGAGGCATAGGTTACAAAGATCAAACCTTAATGAAATCACGATTACGATGACTGGAGGAGTATTAATATAATCAAATGAAAACGCTATTACCCATTATTAAACCAGAAGAGCTAACCTGGCTAAACCAGGACGATGAAATCGTCATTATTGATGCCAGTGCAGGATCAAAAGCCAGATATGATGAACAACATTTGGCTGGAGCACTTTTTGCCGACGTAAATGAAGATTTAGCCAATATTGGCGATTTTGCCATTGGCGGACGTCATCCTTTACCAACACCTGAACAGTTTTCATCTGTATTACAAAAACTCGGGGTTACAGCACACAGCCATGTCATTGTTTATGATGATAAAAATGGAGGTAACGCAGCAGCGAGGCTATGGTGGATGTTAAAAGCTATCGGTCACGAAAAGGTGCAGGTAATTGACGGAGGTTTTCAGGCGGCCGTAAAAGCAGGTTTCCCAACTACTGATAAAGTCGAAATCCCAAAATCTGTTGCTCCTTACGCAGTAAAAACATGGAGTTTACCGCTATCTGATATCAATGAAGTGGAAAAAGTAGCTAAAACAGATGATTATATAGTGATTGATGTACGGGACGCCAATCGTTTTGCTGGTCTCACCGAGCCTATCGATTTAATTGCCGGCCATATTCCGGGCGCAGCCAATATCCCTTATACTGAGAATCTGGACGCATCTGGCGCTTTCCTGTCCCCTGAAATATTAAAAGAAAAATACGAAGAAGCTTTAGCGCATGTAAAACCCGAAAATGTGATTGTACATTGTGGCTCGGGCATTACCGCTTGCCATACCCTTTTAGCTATGGATTATGCGGGTTTACGGATCCCTAAACTTTACGTAGGCTCATGGAGTGAATGGAGCAGAAACAATAAAGAAATGGTTTTGGCCGGTTAGTGCCGTTATACCTTATCGCTTAAGAATGGATAAGGCCTAAAAATCAAGAGATAACATCAACAATTTTTAAAAAAACATTTTTAATCTAATAATTTATCCCTACATTTGCAGGCTAAAATTTTACAGTACTTTGAACCCACTAAAACAATTTTCATTACCGTTTACCGGCTTAAAATTGGGATCTCATCAGTTTGATTATGAGCTTGATGACCGCTTTTTTAACGCATTTGAGTATTCGTTAATTAAAAGTGGAAATTTAAGAGTAGACCTGGAACTTGAGAAACAAGAGACCATGCTGCTACTAAAATTTAAAGTTATAGGTACAGTTAATTTAGATTGCGATAAATGTTTATCTGAATTTCCGTTACCGATAAATCTTTATGAAAGGCAGATTGTAAAGTTTGCTGAAGATGAACTGGAGAGTGATGATGAGGAAATTATTTCGCTAAGCCGTAAAGAAACCGAAATTGACATTTCCGGTCCTTTATACGAAATGATTAATGTTGCAGTACCTTATATCAAAAACTGCGAACAGGCTGGTAAAGATTGTGATCAGGAGATGATTGATCGTTTAAATCAATTATCGATTGAAAACCAGGCTGAAGAAAATGAACAAACAAGCGACCCACGTTGGGAAGCCCTTAATAAGTTAAAAAAATAATTAGATTATACACCAATGGCACATCCAAAACGGAAAATCTCGAAACAGAGAAAAAAT
>Ga0182006_1000533_pt1 | contig 28901 bp, 26 predicted proteins | sample Sormic07211104_1_FD_123022 | JGI IMG/M metagenome (GOLD analysis project Ga0182006, IMG submission 123022) | Rhizosphere microbial communities from Sorghum bicolor, Mead, Nebraska, USA - 072115-104_1 MetaG | ecosystem: Host-associated > Plants > Roots > Rhizosphere | place: USA: Nebraska...
GTTTGTTTGGCGAATCCGAGCATTACCAATGCTGATAACGCTTCATCTTTAACAGTATTGTGTTGAGGCATAGAAATTAATGAATCTGCCCCTTCTTTTTTTAGTTTATCCTGTAGTTCTAAAACCAGGCGTTGTGCGGTTTTAGCCCCTAAGCCCTTAATTCTTTGAATTAGAGGCAAATCTGCTTTAACAATTGCGGTCTGGATTTCTATAGGTGTGATCGATGATAAAATCATTCTACCTGTATTTGGTCCAATTCCCGATACCGATATTAAGTGTAAAAATAAACGGCGTTCGCCTTCATCGGCGAAGCCGTATAATGTATGTGCATCTTCTTTTACATGCAGCCAGGTGTAGAGTTTACACCTTTCTGCATCAGCTAAAGCGCTGTATGTATTTAAAGAAATGTTTATATGATAGCCTATACCTCCGGCTTCAACCACAACATATGCTGGGTTTTTGAATGTCAATTTACCATCAATATAGGCGTACATGTAATTCTACTTTTTAGTTGTTTTTCCAAATATACCTTTTCGTTTCGATGTTGCAATTTCTTCTTTTGCTTGCACATCTACAACAGCAATGGTAACCATATTGACGATTTCGCGTACAGAACTACCTAATTGAACAATATGAACAGGTTTATTGAGTCCTAACAAGATCGGACCAACCGCTTCAGCGCCGCCTAACTCTTGTAACAATTTGTATGCAATGTTTCCAGACTCCAGATTTGGGAACACCAAAGTATTCGCCGGAGCATCGGCCAAAGTGCTAAATGGAAAATTATCTTTCAGTAGTTCGTTATTGATGGCAAAGTTTCCTTGCATCTCTCCATCCACAATTACCTCTGGGTGATTTTTATGCAGGAGGTTAACCGTTTCTCTTACTTTATTTGGTGTTACCCCATCATTTGAACCAAAGTTCGAATATGATAATAAAGCAATACGGGGTTTGATGTTAAACTGCTTAACAGATTTATCAAGCAATAACGTAATATCTACCAGCTCTTCTGCTGTTGGATCTACGTTCACAGTAGTATCGCCGAAGAAAACAGGTCCTTTTTTGGTCATCATCATGTACATACCAGCAACACGTTTTACACTCGGATCAACACCGATTACGTGTAAAGCAGGCTTAATGGTAGATCCATAATTTTTGGTCAGGCCAGAAATCATCGCATCCGCTTCGCCAAACTCAACCATCGATGCACCATAGTAGTTACGGTCTCTCAATAATTTAGTGGCATCAGTTAATGAAACCCCTTTACGCTGACGTTTTTGATAAAGTGCTTCGGCATATTGTTTGGTTTTATCTGGGTTCTGCATCTGATCGATGATCTCAACACCGTCTAATTCTAAACCGTGCTCATCAATAATCGCCTGTATTTTATCTTTATTTCCTAAAAGGATCGGAATAGCGATGTTCTCGTCGTTAACAATCTGTGCGGCCTTTAAAATCTTGTAATTATCGGCTTCAGCAAAGACAACTCTTTTTGGATCTGTTTTAGCTTTGGTAGTGATGGCACGCATAATGGCATCATCTAAACCCAGGCGTTTTCTCAGTTCTTCGCTATAGGCATCCCAATCGGTAATAATTTTACGGGCTACGCCACTTTCAATTGCTGCTTTAGCAACTGCGATAGAAACTTCGGTAATTAACCTGAAATCTACAGGTTTTGGGATAATATATTCTTTACCAAATTTAAGGTTACGCGCATTGTAAGCTAAGTTTACAGCCTCTGGAACTGATTTTTTAGCTAATTCTGCAATGGCTTTAACAGCAGCGATTTTCATCGGCTCGTTAATACCTGTTGCACGAACATCAAGCGCCCCACGGAAAATATAAGGGAAACCTAAAACGTTGTTCACCTGGTTCGGATAATCAGAACGGCCGGTAGCCATAATAATATCTTTACGGGTTTTAATCGCCAGTTCGTAGGCAATCTCCGGATTAGGGTTGGCCATCGCAAAAACGATAGGGTTTTTGGCCATCGAAGTCAACATTTCTGCTGTAACACAATCTGCTGATGAAAGGCCGATAAATACATCTGAATCTTTCATGGCTTCTGCCAAAGTGTTGATTTTTCTATCGGTAGCAAATTCAGCTTTAATATCATCAAGTACTTCGCGGTCTTTACGGATCACACCAGAACGGTCGCACATGACGATGTTCTCTTTTTTAGCACCCAAAGAAACGTAAAGTTTGGTACAAGAAATTGCAGCGGCACCAGCACCATTAACTACAATTTTGATCTTATCCATTTTTTTCTTGAAGATTTCGCAAGCGTTCAATAATGCCGCAGCTGAAATAATCGCTGTACCATGTTGATCATCATGCATTACCGGAATGTTCATTTCTTCCTTTAAGCGACGCTCAATCTCGAAACATTCCGGAGCTTTGATATCTTCTAAGTTAACACCACCAAATGTTGGCTCTAATGCCTTAACAATTTTCACAAAATCATCAACATTTTTGGTATCCAACTCTAAATCGAATACATCGATATCAGCGAATATCTTGAAAAGTAAACCTTTTCCTTCCATTACAGGTTTACCTGCTTCGGGGCCGATATCGCCTAAGCCTAAAACGGCTGTACCATTACTAATTACTGCAACCAGGTTACCCTTTGCGGTATATTTATAAACATCTTCTTTATTTTCTGCAATCTTTAAACACGGCTCTGCAACGCCAGGGGAATACGCTAAAGTTAAATCTCTCTGCGATGTTGTAGGTTTTGTGGGTACTACTTGTATCTTTCCTGGACGGCCTTGCGAGTGGTAATCAAGCGCATCTTGCTTTCTAGTGGTCTTACTCATTACGTAACTTATTAGTGACGGGGGCAAAGGTACAATTCTTTTTATGAGGCATAAAATAAAAAGCCCTCCAAAAAAGTTAAATAAGACGTTACATTAAGCTGCCGTTACACTAATTGGGTTAAACCAAGCACTGTTGATAGAATTTCAAATTATTTGATCAAGAAATGTGTGCCATTGTCAGGTTTACCCTGTTATCCTCTGCTGATTTTCAGGATCATTCCTACCTGCAAACCGGCCTTTGATAAACGGTTATCTCTTCTGATGCTCTGAACGGTTGCACCGTCAAATTTTTCTGCAATTTCAGACAGGGTATCGCCGGTTTTAACCTTGTAACTTAGAAACGAAGATGGTGCTTTTAACGGCACCCGGTTTTTGGCATAAATCTTTAGTTTTTGTCCAGGCACCAGCGTTTTGCTTTTTAAACCGTTCCAAACCCTTAAATCCTGTACCTCTACACCATATTTATCGGCAACAGTTGTTAAGCTCTGTCCTGAAGTAACTTTATGATAAACTACTGAGGATGTAGCTATACTTTTGTTTTTTTTCTTTCTTAAATCTCTTACGTCATCGGTACTGGCGGCTACTACTTTCATGTTCACATCCACTTCCTGATTGTTGAGCACGTCGTAAATACCTGCGTAGTCGATATCCCTTAACTTGGGCATCACAATACGCTTCGGCTCATCATCGGTACCGTTTACAATCTTTTTCTTGTACGACGGGTTTAAGGCCATAATTGCCGCTTCATCAATATTTAACACTTTTGCAAGCGTAGATAGCGACACGAAACGGGTAGTTTGAACGGTATCGGTTTTTAAGAACATGCTCGAGGCTTGTGCGTTAATCTGATGTTTGGCAGAATAATTCATTACATAAACTGCGGCGATAAATGCCGGTACATAATTTCTGGTTTCTTTAGGTAAAAACTGTCTGATAACCCAAAAATCCCTCGATCCCGCTTTATCAATAGCCCGGTTAACATTCCCCTTTCCGCAGTTATAAGCGGCAATGGCCAACAGCCAATCGCCAAGCTCTTCAAAAGCATCTCTAAAATAAGCTGCTGCTGCATAACTGGCCTGGATGGGATCTTTACGTTCGTCCACAAAGTTATCCATCTTTAGGCCATAGGCCTTACCAGTGCCGAACATAAACTGCCAGATACCTGTTGCCCCTACTCTGGAAATGGCATGCGGATTCATCTGTGATTCGACAATGGTTAAATATTTTATTTCCTGCGGAATATTATAATCCTTTAAGGCTTTATCAAAAATAGGGAAGTAATAGTTTGATAAACCGATCATTTTCCCGAACATATCTTTACGCTTGGCATAAATATCGATATACTGCTGAACATACTCGTTGTAAGGAAGGGGTACTGTTTTAGCAATAGAATCGAGCCTGAGTTTATAGATAAAGTTCTGGCCCATGGTTAATGGGTTTTCTGAAACAGCCGGTACAGCTACGGTATCGGTATTGATAAAAATGTTGTTGTGAATCTTCGGAAGACTATCCAGTTTGAGCGTTTGTTGCGCGGAAGAAGAAGAAATGAATCCTAAACAAGCGCAAATTGAAGCAAAAAGTAATTTTTTAATCATGGGCTATTGGTTCAAATTTTCATTAACCATGGCATGTATCCTCACAAACCTTTATACATTCCTTTTTTCTTTCCATAATTAGGAAAAGAGTAAGAATCTGCGAACCTTCTAGACAACGCCTAGAAAAACAGTTAATAAAATGCCATTGCCATACTTAACTATAATGCGCTGTAACTCGCAATGACGATAAAACTATGATAAAAATGCCTGAGAAAAAGCCAGAAGCTTATCTTCCTCAAAATGTTTGGCTGTAAACTGTATACTTAACGGCAATCCTGCTGCATTATTGCCTAGTGGCAAAGCAATAGCCGGATTTCCACTTAAAGAAGGCAACACGGTAAAAATATCGGCCATATACATCACAATTGCATCCTGAACATTATCGCCAATTTTAAAAGCAGCTGTTGGTGCCACAGGAGAAAGAATTAAATCATAATCCTGAAACAAAACATCCATTTTTTCTCTGATCAACCGGCGAACCTGCTGTGCTTTTTGATAGTAAGCATCGTAATATCCCGCACTTAAAACAAAAGTACCTAAAAGGATACGGCGTTTTACTTCCTCGCCAAAACCTTCGGCGCGTGATAATTTATAAAGTTCATTTAGCGATTTCGCCTCCAGGTTACGATGCCCGTAATGAACGCCATCATAACGTGATAGATTTGAAGAGGCTTCGGCCGTTGTTAAAATATAATAGGCCGGAACCAGATAATCCAACAGATCAAAAGAAACATACTCAACAGTATGTCCATCTGATTTGAGCTGCTCGATTGATTTTAAAATAGCCGATTTGATTTCGGGATCGAGGGCTTCGCTCTCAATAGTTTCTTTTAATACCGCTATTTTTTGTTTTTTACGCTGGTTTAAATGAGCAGGGTAATTGGGCACTGCAATTGAAGAAACAGTAGAATCGTAATCATCAGCGCCGGCTAAAACCTGTAAAAGCAAGGCAGCATCTTCTACCGATGATGTAATTGGGCCAACCTGATCAAAAGAGGAGGCGTAGGCAATAACACCGTACCTTGAAATACGCCCATAAGTAGGTTTAAGCCCGATCTGGCCACAAAATGCAGCCGGCTGTCTTACCGAACCACCGGTATCGGTACCCAGGGCAGACAAACACATATCGGCCTGAACGGCTACAGCTGAGCCACCTGAAGATCCACCGGGAACAAGATCGGGATTTGCAGCATTTTTAGCAACCCCATAGTATGAAGTTTCATTAGAGCCGCCCATCGCAAACTCATCACAGTTTAAGCGGCCGATAATAACGGCATCTTCCTGTAACAATCGCTGCACAACGGTAGAAGAATATGGAGATACAAAACCTTCGAGCATTTTTGACGATGCAGTAACGATATGGTCTTTATAACAGATATTATCTTTAATACCAATTACCATCCCTGCAAGTTTACCTGCAGTACCTTCTTCTATTTTTTGCTGTATCGCTTTCGCCTGAACTTCGGCCGATAAAAAAAACACCTCATTAAATGCATTGAGGTGTTCATTATTTTCAATTTGCTTAAAATAATAAGCCAATAAATCGGGTAAAGTTAATTGCTTTTGCGCAATAAGTGTTTGAATCTCTTTAAGAGAACTGTATTTCTTCAAAACTAAAAATTATTGCAATTAAACGGTTTTATCACGGTTAGACGGATCTACCTGTTCTCCATCAACGCCATCTTTACCATCTTTAAATTCTTTAACACCTTTACCTAAACCTCTCATTAGTTCAGGAATTTTTTTACCACCAAATAATAACAATACCACTACCGCAATAATGATAATTTCTGGTGTTCCAAGCATTGCTGCTATTGTTGTATTTAACATGATTTTTTTGTTTAAACTTTTTCTTTGTCAGTTACAATTTTTTCGTCAGTAGGCTTGCTCAGATCAATGTGTGACTCACTTGCCTCTATTTTTTCATCAACAGATGGTTCTTCTGTTGGATGATGGCGCTGACTATGGTTTACCGCTGTTTCTTCTGCTTCTTCTTTATCTAAATCCATTGCATTGATATTTCTATGGATTTCACGCTTAACACCATCAGAGGCATCTTTGAATTCTCTGATCCCCTTCCCTAGCCCTCTTGCAAGTTCAGGTAATTTTTTACCTCCGAACAACAATAGAACTACCACTAAAATGAGCACGATCTCTGATCCACCCATATTTAAAAACTCTAATAACGTGCCTTGATACATCACTAATATAATTTATACAAATATAGACATTTTAACTTGTCTTAAGTTTATTTACTAATCCAGGCTTCGGGATTTAAAGTTCCCTGACCTCTTCTAATCTGGAATTTCAAAATGGCGTCATCACCTGTATTTGCCACAATCCCGATAGCCTGTTTGGTTTCAACCAAATTACCTACACTCACACTAACCGATCTTAAGTTTTGGTACACTGTAAAGTACTCACCGTGGTTAATTACTACGGCAGTTCTACCCATAATATTTTGCACCATAACAACCTTACCTGCAAATATACTTCTAACAGTTGCCCCGTCAGCTGTAGTGATATCCACTCCATCGTTGGTATAACTTGCCTGGTCGATCTTATGTAAACCAAACCTTTCGGTTATTGTTCCTGTTGCTACCGGCCAAGGTAACCTTCCTCTGTTATTTTCAAAACCTGCCGATAATCTGGCTGCTTCTGGTGTGGCAGTAAGCAACTCTCCTGTCGATTTTGCTTTAGCGGTTGGTGTAGCCGGTGCAGTAGGTACAGGTCTATTTTCAGCCTTGGCTTTTGCTGCCGCAATCCTTGCCTCTTCAGCTGCTTTTCTTCTTGCCTCTTCTGCGGCCTTCCTTCTCGCTTCTTCAATTGCCCGTTGAATTGCAGCACTAATGGCCCTGTCTATCTGGGCCTGTTGTTTTTTACGGCTGGTAATATCCTGTTTAAACTTTTTTTCGTCCTTGCTCAGTTTATTTAATTCTACTGATTGTTTACTTTTATCTTTGCTTAAACGCTCACGCTCTCTTTCCTGTTCCTTCAACAGATCACTTTTTTCCCGGAGTGTTTTATCCAGGACTTTAATTTTGCCATTCAGGTCTTGCTGTGTATTTTCAATGTATCCGGCCTGTTTTTTACGGTATTGACTAAACTGCTGTAAATACTTTATTCTTTTATATGCCTGGTTAAAATCCTTCGCCGCAAAAATGAACATCATTTTATCGTACGAATTTCTGTTGCGCTGTGCAAAACGGATCATCCCCGCATACTCTTTTTTAAGATCGCCCAACTGACCTTGCAACGTATGTACGGTATTTGTGTTCTGAGAGATTTGGTTATCCAGATTTTTTATTTCAGAGTTGATTGTGCCGATTTTATCCTGGCGCAACCTAATCTGGGCATTTATCGTATTAATCTGCTGTATAGTAAGCTTTTTACCACTGGCAGTTTTATTCAAATTCTTTTGAAGCTGTTCAATTTCGCGTTGTATAGCTTCTTTTTTCCTTCTGAGCTGGCTTTCAGTTTGTGCAACCGCCGAAAGGGTTAACACGCTTAAAAAAAGGATAAATAGGAGTTTTTGTAGCTTCATTAAGCCAAAAGTATAAAAATTTTGTAGTAAAAAATATTAAAATCGAGATACTAAAGTCATAATTGCTTATTACAGAACTGTCTTCACTCAATCTTCATCCATAACAAAGATTGCCAGAGCAGCTATACTAATGCAGTACTTACCTGCCGGCAAATCATTAATAGAATATTTGAATGGAGTTTTTAAGCCTACTTTACAACTGTAAATCTCTTTGGTACATTAAACGGAAAATCGACAGGAACATTGCCATCAATTTTCACAAACTGTAGGTCGATATTTATCCGCTTTGCTTTAGATAGTGTTTTGATCTGCAATGCACTAGGGAATAATGACTCATTTAATTTTTGATAATCGGTATAGGTAACTTTTAGCGCCTGGCCGTTTTTAGCGTCATTTAAATTGGTTTCAGATACTTTGAATAGCGTGTTAAAAAGCAGTTTGTAATCTAACTCCGATTTGCTTCCAGAAACCACCCAAACACCATTTTCCTGTTTAACATCTGATTCTGCTGTTAAAAATTCGCCGATGGCATTACCCGTTAAAATGGACTGTAGGGTATTAAAATTAACCTGTTTGTTGGTGAAATTATAAATATAACTAAACGGTTTTTTCAGGTATTCGCTTTTCATACGGTTCATGATCTTGATGCTATCGGGCGTAATCAAAGCCCTTGCCACCTCTGCCATTCCACCTAAGGCCGTAATGCTTACCCAAATGGTTTCCTTGTCTTTCATCTTGAAATTCATGGTTACGTCGTTTGCATCGCCGGCAATATCTAAAGTTGCTTTTGCTTTTAAAGAAAGTGTATTAAATTTAAGTTGTTTGCTGTTTAGTAGTGTTAAAGCTTCTGCTTTCGAATTATCAGTTTTGGTTTCTGTTTTGGTAGGAGGAGCCACCACAATTTCTTTTTTAGGTTTACATGCCGAAACAAAAATTACAGCTCCTAATAGGAATGCGCTATTTAAAATACTTCTTTTCATTTATCTTTTTAATTAATACTTCTGATCCATTTCCGGCTTCTTTTGCTTTTTGCCATTGAATTAATGCTGCATCCTTTTCACCTTTCATAAAAAGTATATCGCCATATCGCTCCAAGTAAACACCGTTTTTACTGCTATTGTTTTGCAAAGCCTTTTCGATCCATGTTTTCGCCAAATCGTATTTTTGCTGTTTAAACAGAATAAAGGCGTAAGTATCTACAATTGAAGGATTATTAGGCATTGCAGTGGCCGCTGTTTCTGCATATTTCGCCACTTTGGTTAAGTCATCATTTCTTAATGCCAAATAATAGGCATAATTATTCATGATGAGGTAATTATCGGGCTCTGTTGAAATGGCTTTTTCGAAAGCTGTTTTAGCTAAGGCAAAATTATTCTGGTTGATGTAGATATCGCCCTGTAGTGCATAAATCTGCGCCTGCAGGCTTTTATTCTCCACATCTAACTGTAAGGAGGTTTTTAAATTGCTTTGAGCGGGCTCGTATTTACCTGTTTTAAACAGGGCATAAGCCACATAATAATATAAGCTGGCCTGATTGGGATAAATGCTTAAAGCCTCATCGCCAACCTTTATGGCTTCCTCATAATGCCCGAGCAGTGTTTGGATATTAATGACCTGCTCCCAAACTGCATAAACCTGCTCGTTAAGTTTTAAAGCAGCCTGATATTGGGCCAATGCATCTTTTAAATGGTTCTGCTGATAAAGTACATCGCCATAAAGTGCCCTTGCTTTTGCATCAGCCGGATTTTTTTCTGCAACCAGCTTACTTAGTTCAGTTACATGTTTGGCAACAATGGGTTGGTTAAGTTTCGGAAAAAGTGCGGCGATAATCTTCACCTTTTCCGTAAGGGGCATTTCATTGCTTTCGAAAGCCAATTTTAAGGAGGAAAATGCAGCTTCGTCATTTTTCTGCTTGCGGTAAATATCGGCTAAAGCCAGGTTTACCTCAAAATTATTGGGTTCGAGCTGCTGTGCTTTGGTTAACACCTTTAATGCTTCCGGATCATTTCCCTTCTGCAAAAGCAAACCTGAAGCATATAAATAGTTCTTTACATCAGCCTGGTTACCTTCCAATAACTTTACAATATCACTTTCGGTGGCATTGCCGTTAGACTGCAGACGCTTTCTGGCATTTACCAAATCTCTTGATTCGCCAAATTTAGCCTGGATTTCCTCATAGGTCTTTTTTGCGGCATCTAGCTGATTGCCTAAGAACTGCGCATTGGCCTTATCAAAATAATAGGCATCGTTTTCAGGGTCGAGGCGGATCAACTGATTAAACACTTCGATCAGTTCGGGCATTTTATTGGTGCGCTTGTATACTTCACCGAGTAAACGCCAGTACCATAAATTACCGGCGTTTAATTTAATTGCCTGTTTTATGTTCTGTTCAGCTTCTGAGAGTTTATCCAAACGCAGGTTTGCATTGGCCAGCTCGAAATAGGCTGCGTGGTTATTTGGATCTAAACCAACAATTTTATTGAAATTGGTTGAGGCAACAACATAATTCTCAGACATTTTCTCCCGTAGGCCCGCAAAAAACAGTTGTTTTACCATATTGCTATCGCGATTGGTACTTGGCGCAACCGTTCCCTGCCCAAAAACCTGGAAGCTCACTAAAGTAGCTCCAACAAGAAAATGTAATTTGTATTTCATGTTATTTATCAATCCAAAAATTTACTCCCGCCTCAAGACTTCTGACTCAGGACTGTGGACTATTTCCCCGTATGTCCGTAGCCGCCTTCGCCCCGTGCAGTTTCCCCTAATTGTTCAACGGTTTGCCAGCTAACGGTTTCGTGTTTTGCCACAACCATTTGTGCAATTCTATCGCCATTAACGATTTTAAAATCTGTATCTGATAAATTTACCAATAAAACTTTTATTTCACCACGGTAATCAGCATCAATTGTACCAGGCGCATTTACAATGCTAATACCATGTTTAAAGGCCAGTCCGCTTCTTGGTCTGATCTGTGCTTCGTAGCCAACCGGCAATTCAATAAACAAACCTGTTGGCACCAATAATCTTTGTAAAGGTTTCAATATCATTTCTTCTGTTATTGATGCCCTCAGATCCATACCAGCTGCATGCGCAGTTTCATATTGTGGAAGTGGGTGTTCGGATGCATTGATAATTTTTATTTCCATTTTTTTATTGTTGGGTACTTTAGGTTAATGGCTTATAGATCATGGTTTGATGGCCATTGACCATTAACAATGATCTAACACAAAAGTCTCTAATTAACCTCTTTTTAATATTTTCATTAAATCATTCTTTTCGAAATAAGCAATGCCTGCAACAAAAACAATTAACATGGCATTGCCAATATAAATGTTTCTATTGAATACGAAAAACGAAGAGAATACCAGTATGATAGAGATGATTAAATAAGTTAAAATCTTTTTAAGGTTATAGGGGATTGGATAATATTTCTGTCCGAGGATGTACGAGATAATCATCATCGTTCCATACGTTGCCATCGAAACCCAGGCAGAACCCATGTAGCTAAACTTTGGAATCAATATAATATTGAATACAATGGTAATAAAGGCTCCAATTAAAGAGATATATAATCCAAACCTGGTTTGATCAGACAACCTATACCAAATAGAAAGGTTCATATAAATACCTAAACATACGTATCCCACCAGTAAATAAGGAACTGCGGGCAAACCTACCCAATACTCGGCCAGGTGTTTTGCATCGCGGCTGATAAAGTATTTCAGGATTTCGATATTTGCAGTGAGCGCCACAAAAAGAATAGAAAGTGCAATTACAAAATACTCCAGAATTTTGGCATAAGTAATCTTTGCATTTTCATTTTTGGCATAGCTGAAGAAAAACGGCTCTGCACCCAATCTAAAAGCCATATTGAAAATACTAAGGAATATAGCCAGCTTACAAACAGCACCATAAATACCAACTTCTGCTTCGGTTGTATATCTATCCAAAAGTATTTTATCCAGATTTTCATTAACGATGAAAGATAAATTTGCGATCAAAACAGGCCAGCTGTAAGAAAGCATTTTTTTGAATAAATCGCGGTCAAATTTAAACTGCACCTTTAAAAATTCTGGCACCAAAAGCAAAAAGGTAAGGGCACTTGCTACCAGGTTGGCAATAAATACATACCCAACCCATTTATCACGGAACCAACTTTGAAAGAATGCTGTACCAGGTAAATCGTGTTTAATGATCAGTGGGATACCATAAATAAAAAACAGACTTAAGAGCACATAACTTAAGATATTCACAAATTTAATAATGCTATATCTAAAAGGCTTTCCATCAGCCCTGATCCTGGCAAAAGGAATTACACAGATTGCATCTGAAAACAAGAGCCAAAGAAAATACTGCACATATCTTTTTTGATCCTGATAGTGCGACATATTACTGTTTAACAACCATTTGGTAATCGGTTCTGTAAGAACAAGGCCAGTAATTAAAAACAATGTGGATATAAAAGCAACGATCAGAAAAGAATTGTTATAAACCTGCTGTTTTTTATCTTCATGTTTATTGAGATACCTAAAAAAAGTAGTTTCCATTCCAAAAGCCAGTATGGCATTTATCATAGATGCATAAGCATACATTTTGGTAAAAACACCTAATGCACTTGCGCCGTAACTTCTGGTAAATATGGGGGTTAAGATGAAATTGAGTAGCCGCGAGGCAATGGTACTGATACCATAAACCATGGTTTGCCCAAGAAACTTTTTATATACAGACATTTAGGATTGAGATTTGAGTATTGCGTATTGAGATAAGTTCCTTAACAGAACAATATAGCAATCCAACAATTCAGCAATTTATTTTCTTAAGATTTCAAAATTACGATAGTTTTTTACTTCGCCATCGCTTACCGTTACATTTTCTACACGTGAGCGATCTGGACCTTCGTGGCACCAGTTTACAAATTCTTCCAGAAAAATGTCTTCGCCTTCTGCTTCGATATAAACCGATCCGTCTTTTTCGTTCCTTACAAAACCCGTTATCATCATTTGGTTGGCAATAATTTTTGTGGTTTCCCTGAAGCCAACGCCCTGCACTTTACCTGTTATAACTATATTGAGGTGTTTCACCCCTAGATCTCCTTGAGGGGACTTTATGTTTTTTTCGCTCATGCTAAAATTTATTGTTGCAAAGTTAGTAAAGCAATTTTGTATCCCTATGTTTATAAGCTCAATTCATTTTGTAAACTGTTAAATCTTTGCAGTTCGGACCTAAAACCTAACCATATTTCTTCGAGGATTTCTTTTGCAGGTTTAATTTCATTCAGCATAGCAGAAACCTGGCCGATTTCGAGTTCTCCATTTTCCATGTCGCCCTCAAACATTCCGGCTTTTGCCCTTGCTCTGCCCAAAAGCTCCATTAAGCGGCCTCGATCTGCGCCTTCAGCTTCTGCTACCGATATTGCATCGGCAAATTCATTTTTCAGCAGCCGCACCGGAACCAGTTTTTTCATGGCCAGCTTAGTATCCCCTTCAGTAGCAGCAATAATTTTATCTTTAAATGCCGGATGGGCAGATGATTCTTCGGCAACAGCAAAAGCTGAACCGATCTGAACGGCATCAGCGCCTAAGGCAAATGCTGCCAGCATAGCTTTTCCACTCCCAATACCACCAGCTGCAATGACCGGAATTTTAACAGCATGCCTTATCATCGGAATTAAACACATGGTGGTGGTTTCTTCTCTACCGTTATGTCCACCCGCTTCGAAACCTTCGGCAACAATGGCATCAACGCCAGCTTCCTGCGCTTTTATGGCAAATTTTGTGTTCGCAATTACATGAACAACGGTAATACCCCTTTCTTTTAAAAAACTGGTCCATGTTGCAGGATTACCAGCAGAAGAAAATACAATTTTTACTTCCTCTTCGACTATCACATCTATAATTTCCTGAATATTAGGATAGAGCAATGGAATATTAACACCAAACGGCAGATGAGTTGCTAATTTGCACTTTTGAATATGTGATCTTAAAACATCAGGATACATTGAACCCGCTCCAATAATGCCAAGTCCTCCTGCATTCGAAACTGCCGATGCCAATCTCCAGCCGCTGCACCAAACCATTCCGGCCTGAATAATAGGATATTTAATATTGAAAAGTTTACAAATTGGATTCATATATTCTAAATTAGCCTTTCTACTTGATCATTTTCAATCATAAAATCGGCAGACAGCTGGATTAAATTCAATCCTGGTTTTTTACCAACCGCTATTGTTCCAATTTGTTGGTCTAGCTCTAAAAATTCGGCTCCATTTATAGTAGCCCAACTCAAAAGTTTTTCAAAAGTAACCTGCTTGTATTGCTGCAAGGTGATCATTTCTGATAGGATATTAAGCTGATGGTTGCTTGCTAAACTATCTGTTCCCAAGGTAATCTTTACGTTTTCTTCAATTAACAGATCAACATCGGGTAGCGCATTTTCAATATATAAATTGGCCTGTGGACAAAGGCACCAGTACAGATTGTTGTTGTTTTGTTTTGCAAAAGTGATATCAGCTCTATTGGAAACGGTGTTATGCACCAACAAAGTTTTCTGCTCCTTAATATAAGGCAACCAGGTTTGTAAAGATGTTTTTCGGGAGGGGGCAAAGAAAGGTATATCGAGCCCCAGAAATTCGTATAGTGCTAAAAATCCACCGGATTTATTTTCGAAGAACGCATTTTCATCTTCAGTTTCCTGATTATGAATACTAATGAAGGCATTATCTTTTTCAGCTTCCACTTTTATCAACCCGAATAATTCAGGCGATACAGAATAGGGTGCATGTGGCACAATTGAGGTGGGCAAAGCGCCAAAACCTTGCTTAATTTCCTTTACATAATCCATTGTTGCATTTGCCCGTTCAGGATTAAAGCCCATAGCTTCGATAAAAGTATGGTAGTATATTTTGCTATGCGCTTTTACTTCTTTTGATGAAGTTTGGTTGGAAATGTCGCCAACGGCTACAATCCCGTTTTCGAACATTTTCTGATCAGCAGCATACATAGCCTTTTTAATCTCTCCACTATCGCCCTGCCTACTTTTAATAATACTTTGTACAAATTCTACCAAACCCGTTTGCTCGGGAATTTGCCCCAATAGGTGCGATAGTTCTAAATGGCAGTGGGTATTGATAAAACCCGGAACGATTGATCCTTTATACTTTATGATATCCAAATCAAGATTCAAGGCCTCATTTTGGGTCAATACTTCTTCAATTTTGCCATCTGGATTTACGGCTACCACTCCGTTTTTAATCGGCGGGGATGAAACAGGAAATATCCAATCGGCTGAGAAGTATTTTAACATATCGCAAATTAGTGGAATAACCGGAGCAAATAAAAATATTTTTCTACGCCCGACCTATTTTGATGATAAAATGATTTTTGACTTAATTTCTAAAGAAATTAGAAAACGGGGAAAGAAAAAGAGCCTCCTATCGGAATCGAACCAATGACCTACTGATTACAAGTCAGTTGCTCTACCAGCTGAGCTAAGGAGGCTTTCAATCGGGCTGCAATGATAGAAAAAAATCTTCTTTTTTGAAAATTGAAAATTAATTTTTTGAAAATATTTTAGCGTGCTGTCAGATGTTACCATCTAACGGCACAAGAATTTCTTATTAATCATAAATAACGGCAAAACTTGTAGTCATTCGCCCCAAAGTGTGGAAAAGCTCCACAGCAACAAAATCTTGGCATGCACACAAACACCTAAAAAACAATAAGTTAAATAAAAAAAGTGGTTTGGCATCATTGTGAAACATTAGCAAGTATTGTTACACAAATTAAATTTTTAAATATATACTATGAAAAAGTTCGTTTTAGCAGCTACCGTATTAGCATTAGCAGGATTCTCAGCAGTACAAGCAAGTGAGGTAAAAGATTTTAAAACTACAGCAATTGTTGCAGTTCAAGATAGCGCAGTGAAAACTCCAGTTAAATTGGAAGAACTCCCTGAGCCAGTTACAACAGCATTAAAATCTGATGCTTACAAAGGATGGACAGCTACTGAAGCTTGGTCGGTGAAAGAAGGTACTAAAGAATACTATTTAATCAACGTTAAAAAAGAAGCAGAAACTGGTTCGGTTAAAATTGATAAAGACGGTAAACCAGTTCAATAAATAAGATCGGTTAGCGCTCCATAATTAACGAGTATTTAACGTAACATGAGTTACAAAACCATATTTAAAACACAATATCATGAAAAAGATCATTTTAGCCGCTACTTTAGCATTCGCAGGATTCACAGCAGTTCAAGCAAGTGAAGTTAATACAATCAAAAACGCTGCAATTGTTGCAGTTCAAGATAGTGCCGTAAAAACTCCAGTTAAACTGGAAGAACTTCCTGCACCAGTAACCACCGCATTAAAATCGGATGCATACAAAGGTTGGACCGCTACTGAAGCTTTCTCTGTTAAAGAAGGTACTAAAGAATATTATTTAATTAATGTTAAAAAAGAAGCAGAAACTGGTTCGGTTAAAATCGACAAAGACGGTAAGCCAGTACAATAATCTCAAATAAATACGCCACACAGGCATAATCAACATAAGCGTGGCCTTCGGGCTGCGCATAAACTAAAAATAAATACCACGAAACCGTCAAGATTTTCAGCACCACAAGGTAAATTGATTAATCATGGCAGCTTCCTCACAAATAAATTGTAAACAGATGAAAAAATTAATTTTATCAGCTGCGTTCTTGGCTTTTGCAGGATTCTCAGCAGTACAGGCAAGTGAAGTAAATACAATCAAAAATGCTGCAATTGTTGCAGTTCAAGATAGCGCAGTAAAAACTCCCGTTAAATTGGAAGAACTTCCTGCCCCAGTTACTACAGCATTAAAATCTGATGCTTACAAAGGATGGACAGCTACAGAAGCTTGGTCTGTTAAAGAAGGAACAAAGGAGTACTACTTAATCAATGTTAAAAAAGAAGCAGAAACTGGTTCTGTTAAAATTGATAAAGACGGTAAGCCCGTACAATAAAACCCAAATAATTACATCTACCTATTATAAGAAAGCCGGATTATGTCCGGCTTTTCTTATTTTTGTTACATGGCAAGAATCCTGATTTTAGAAGACGACACTACATTTGCTCAATTACTTGAAGGTTTTTTAACAAAAAACGGTCATGAGATTACCCTTGTAACCCAAGTTAAGCAATCATTTAAACAGGTTGAAAACAATGAATTCGACTTACTTTTAATCGATTACCGTCTTCCTGATGGGACAGGCCTTGAAGTGCTTAGCCACATCCGTGATCTGGGACTATCCATACCTGCAATCATCATGACCAGTTTTAATGATGTTCGGACTGCGGTCAGATCCATTCAATTGGGTGCTTTTGATTATATTACTAAGCCGGTTAACCCAGATGAATTACTAATGGTAATCAAAAATTCTTTAGCTAAAAAGGATTTAAAAAGTGTTGAACCAAAAGAAACAAACAGTGATTTTATAAAAGGAAAAAGTGCAGTTGCAGATAAACTGTATGAACACATCAGTTTGGTAGCCCCAACCGACATGTCGGTAATTATACAGGGCGAAAGCGGTACAGGAAAAGAATTTGCTGCCAGAACCCTGCACCAGCAGAGCAAGCGTGCCGATAAACCTTTCGTTGCAATAGATTGCGGTGCATTATCGAAAGATTTAGCTGCCAGCGAATTATTCGGACACGTAAAAGGTGCTTTTACAGGTGCTTTAAACGACAAAAAAGGTCAGTTTGAGGCAGCAAATGGCGGAACATTGTTTTTAGATGAAGTGGGTAATCTAAGTTACGAAGTGCAGATTAAATTACTTAGAGCACTACAAGAAAGGGTAATCCAGCCTTTGGGCAGTACCAAACAAATCCCTGTTAATGTTCGCATCATTACGGCTACCAATGATGATCTGGCCAATAGTATGCAACAAGGTGAGTTTAGAGAAGATTTATATCATCGTTTAAATGAGTTCAAAATCCAGCTTCCGCCATTGAGAGATCGGGGCGGAGATTTAGAACTGTTTATCAACCACTTTATACAGCTATCAAACCGCGATTTAGAACGGAATGTGAAAAGTATTTCTAATGAGGCAAAAACACTTTTGCTTAGTTACGATTGGCCGGGAAATTTGCGCGAGCTTAGCAATGTGATTAAACGTATGGTTTTATTAAGCCCAGGCGATGTTGCCCAAATTGGTGCATTACCTGACGAAATGATGGTTTCTGTCCGCCACCAGTCAGCTCCAGGCAATTCATCCGACCTTAAAGCGGTAAACGAACAGAATGAAAAAGCGTTGATTACTGAAACATTGATCAAGGTGAGGCATAATAAATCAAAAGCCGCGAAGATTTTAAATATCGACCGTAAAACCCTTTACGCCAAGATGGAGCGTTACGGCATAGAATAACTATCCGGCATTGGCGTAATCCATCTCTTCCATAATTGCAATTAAGCCATCCAGTTTTCTGATCTGCAATAAAACTTCAGATTTAATATTGTTGGTTAAGCCTTTTTCGGCAATTTCTAATTCCAGGATGCGGAATGCACTTGCCAAGGTCTTCGAACCCATCTGCGCCGTGCGTCCTGCCAGGCGATGAACCAGTAACCTGGCCTGATCTGGGTCATTATCAGTTAGATGTTTTTTCAATTCTACAGCATCATCTATAGAATCCTGTTTAAAACGGTTCAGTATTTTCTCTAACATTTGCTGATCGCCAAAGGTCATTTTCTCAATGGAAGAGAAATCGAATTCGGGCTGTTCAGTCAAAATTTCAGTTCTATCAAATATAGATAGGATATCTACGGCCCTAAACGGCTTCATAATTAGCCCATCAAAGCCTTCACTTAAAACCATTTCACGCTCTTCAGGTAAAACCTGTGCGGTAATGGCGTAAAATTTAATGTTCGTGGGGAGTTTCTTCTTCAATAAATGGCAAAGTTCAAATCCTGTCATTTCGGGCATACGCATATCAACCAGCACATATTTTAAATCCGGCTCAGGCGCTGCGTGCAGGATATCGGCAACATGGGTAAAACTTCTAAACGGGATTTGGTTTTTCTGAAAAATCATTCCGCATAAATCCAGAATGAGTTTATCATCATCAATTACCCAAACTGTACCTGGATTTACAATTGCATAATGTTCTAAATCTAAAATATCGTTTACACGCTCAGTGGTATTTTCATATTTCATATAAATATTAAATGTGGTACCAATGCCCGGTTTACTTTTTACGTAAATTCTTCCTCCCTGTGTTTCGATCAAAGATTTAACGATTGGCAGTCCCAAACCCGTACCAGCCTGGTTGATGATGTATTTTTCAGGAGATTCTATCTGCTCAAATTCATTAAATATTTTTGGAATATCTTTTTCTTCAAAACCGATACCTGTATCTTTTATTGTAAAATGGAAATGTAGATCATCACCCTGCTTTTTATACGATACTGAAAGTACAATTTCACCTTTCAGGGTAAATTTTACAGCATTACCCAATAGGTTAAATAGGATCTGTTTTAATCTGAAAACATCTCCTTTTACAAATTCAAGATCGGCAAGATCAAGCTTAGTATTTAATTGAAGTGATTTTTGCTCTGCCAAAGGCCGCATTACCGAAACTACCTCATCTAAAGCTTTTCTGATGTTGAACACCTGGTTATTGAAACTAAATTCGCCCGAAATAATCCGGTTATAATCTAATACCTCGTTCACAATCTGAAGTAAATGAATGGAAGATTGATAAATGGCATCCACATCTTTTTTATTCGGTACTTCCTGCTGGGTAATCATCTCGGCGTAGCCCAAAATAGACTGCAGCGGCGTTCTAATCTCATGGCTCATGTTTGATAGGAACCGCTGCTTGGCCTTACCATGGTATTCTGCTTCATCTTTAGCAAGCTCCAATGCCCTTCTATATCTGTTGCTTTTTGTAATATCAGCCAAAATTAAATACAGCAGAATAACTGTTAACAGGAAAAAGATAATGATAATGGTTGTAATCTGTGTAATTCCATCGTTAACCACTTCTTTAGCCTGAATACCATTTAAATCTACCTGAGCTACTGCCTCACCCTCAACCTCCCTTAAAATCTGTAACATCTGCGCAGTTAATGCATTACTGGCGTTTGATAAATCTGCTTCGCGTTTTAAAAATTTCTGGCTTTTCTGGCGTTGCTCGAGTTCGATGTTTTTTAAGGCCCCCGTCATACTCTTCATAATGCTATCTTCAGCCTTTGCATTCAGCGTATCGCGCTTTACCTTAAACTCCTCATTAATGATTTTATATACATCAGATTTCTTCTTACCAAACAGTTTACTCAAAAAACCCCTCGATTTCTGTTTTTCTTCAGGCGCAACCGTAGTAGTTGAGGTAGTTGTCTCGGTGGTCAGTACCGCACTGTCCGTCTGCCGGGTACGTGTAGCAACCAGTTGATTTAATTTCTGAACCTCGCTTGAGAAAGATTTCGTATTCACCAACGTTTCTCTCACCTTTAAGTAATTGATAAATTGTTTATCGCGGTCGGTCAGTAGATTTTTGATCGATTTTATTCTCGTCAACTGGGCAGAATCGCCCCTGTACAGTTTACCCAGGGTATCCAGGCTAGCCCTTAGCTTACGCGACTCTTTAAGAAAACTATAATTGCCCTGTTTATTGAAAGCCTCGTCCCTTTGCAGCTGATCTAACCTGGCAATCTTATGTGAAAGATCATTTACGATCCTTAAACGGTCGTTCGGGGCCGAAATTTCTTCAACGGTATCCAGCATCCGTGTAAAAGCAAATTTACTGATACCCCAGGCCAATAGCAATGCAAAACAGGCAAACAGGAAACCTATAATTACTTTACTTTTTATTGCCCGGAAGAAACGCTTTTGGATAACAGCAGCCATTTAATTCAGATTATGTATGATTAACCCTAGTTATAACGGTTTAACCTATAGAATTGATATGTATTTATCTTTTACAAATAACGTACCACAAGAAAAATTGATTAAAAAACTTTAATTTTAATCGCCTAACAAAACGTACTATGAACCGTATCGACCGACTTTTCGGAATTTTAACCCTGCTTCAATCCAGAAAATATATTACCGCAGAAAAAATTGCGGAAAGGTTTGATATGAGCATACGCACAGTATATCGCGATATTAAAGCATTAGGCGAGCAAGGCATACCGGTAAGCTTTGAGCAGCATAAAGGCTATTATCTGGTTCAGGGTTATTTCCTGCCGCCAGTTTCTTTTAATATGGACGAAGCTAATGCGCTGCTTCTGGTTGAAAGTTTGGTAAATGGATTTGCTGATAATTCTATCCGCACCCATTATTCTACAGCACTGACAAAAGTAAAGGCAGTATTAAAATCGGGGCAAAAAGAAAAGCTCGAAACCTTAAACCAGCATATTAAATTGCAGATTCCGGAAAGGTTAAACTTTAATTTCGAATACCTATCACTTATTCAACATGCCATTGCCGAAAAACACCTGATCGAACTCGATTATAAAAACAATAAGGAGGAAGTGAGCAAAAGAGAAGTAGAGCCAATCGGCTTAATTTTCTATGCTTTTAGCTGGCATTTAATTGCCTGGTGCCATTACAGGAATGAATACCGTGATTTTAACCTCACCCGGCTTATCTGCCTTAAAAATCTAGGTATTCCTTTCAAAAAAACGCAGCACATGCCACTAAGTGAATACATGCACCTGCTTCCTGTAAATTATTAAAAAAGAATATTTTTCACACTGCCATAGGGTTGTCAGTGGGCTGTATTTTCTTTGTGTAACTAAATATCAAAATCATGAGTATTGCCGATTTACTACTAATGGATTTAAGCACCGCAGAAAAAATTAAACAGAAAAATATGGACATTATTAAATTATTATTGAAAGAGCTAGAAGCTGAATTTAATACGACAAAAAAATTCCTGGCTATTGTACCTGTAGAAAAATTTGACTGGGCACCACACGAAAAAAGCATGAAAATGAAGGCGCTCGCGGTTCATATAGCTGATCTACCAAGTTGGGTTTCACTGGCTTTAACTACTGATGGGCTGGATTTTGAAACAGCACCATATGTAGAAAAACCTGTAGAAAGTGCAGATGATCTGGTTAAAATCCTGGAGGAAAATTATGCCCTGGGAAAAGCAGAATTAGAAAAAGCTATAGAAGAAGATCTAAATGGCCGTTGGGTATTGAGCATGGGCAAGCAGATTTTGGCAGATTATTCTAAATACGAAACCATCCGCCATTCACTTAGCCAAACCACTCACCACAGGGCACAGTTAGGGGTTTACTTAAGATTACTTGATATCCCGATCCCAGGCAGCTATGGTCCAAGTGCAGACGATCAGAACTTTTAGTTGTTAATAAGTTCAGAATAGGCTGTCGAAACCCGGTGCGTTTCGATGGCCTGTTTTGAAATGACTTCACAATTACCAGGCTACCTTGATATTCCATTTCCGCTTTACTACTTTTAGCAATGAAAAAAACATTGGCAATCTCTGGAAGCACGAAAGCAATATCTACCAATGCACTTTACATTACAGCTATTTCCCAGCTTTTGGGCGGAGACTTTGAGGTAACAAACTTTCCATCCATTGCAGATATCCCACACTTCAATCCTGATTTAGACCAGGAAAATCGACCACAAGCCGTCGAAGAGCTTCGCTTAACCATCCAAAAAGCAGATGGGATCATCATCTCTACACCAGAATATGCAATGGGCTTACCAGGCTCGCTAAAAAACCTACTCGATTGGACGGTAAGCTCTGCATCATTTTCGGGGAAACCTGTTTTAGCACTTGTTGCTTCAACCCAAGGTGAGAAAGCCTATCAGTCTATCATCGATATTTTAACAGTAATTGAAGCAAGGGTATCGCCCCAGCTTATCTCATTCGCAAAAGCGAAAATCGATAGTGAGGGAGTAATTACCGATGAGGAAACCTTAACCGCACTTAAAAGCACTATCGATTCATTTGTTGCCAGCATGGAGAATGGATAACACGATTTATTTCCGTAAAATTGCAGTATGAATAATAACTCTGCAACCCGTTTAAATAAATTCATCAGTGAAAGTGGATTATGTTCACGCCGTGAAGCAGACCGTTATATCGAAAAGGGTACCGTTTTTATCAATGGAAAAAGGGCTAAAGTAGGCGACCAGGTTTTTGCGGGCGATAAAGTCATGGTAAACGGGCATAATATCGAACCTAAAGAAGAAAGTAATTTCATCCTATTGGCTTTTAACAAGCCTGTTGGCATTACCAGTACTACAGAAGGCAGTGTACGCGATAATATTGTTGATTACGTGAACCATAGCGAAAGGATATTTCCAATCGGCCGATTGGATAAAGATTCGTCAGGTCTGATCTTCCTGACCAATAACGGCGATATCGTTAACAAAATTTTAAGGGCAGGGAATAAACACGAAAAGGAGTACATCGTAACGGTAAACAAACCGATTACCGAAGATTTTATTTTCGAGATGAGCAATGGTGTTCCAATTTTAGGTGTGAATACGCGTAAATGTAAGGTTCGTCAGCTCAGCACATTTGTATTCAATATTATCTTAATTCAGGGCTTAAACAGGCAGATCCGTAGAATGTGCGAGCATTTCGGTTATGAAGTTACTAAGCTTGAGCGTACCCGCATCATGAATATCAATCTAAAAGGTATTCCGACCGGAGAATTTAGAGAACTTACGGAAGATGAGATGAAGAGCATCACAAAAAGCGTTGAAAATTCATCATCAGAAGCTAAAGCAAAACCCAAAAGCCCTAAGAAAAAGGCAAATGCATGGGAAGAAATCCCTGAACTCAAGGAAGAACAGCCAAAAAAATCTTTCAAATCAGCTAAACCCGCTCAAAAATCAGGTGGTAAAAAGCCTTCTGGGCATTCATCGGCTAAGCCAGGTCATCATAAAAGTAGTTCTTCAAATAGAAATGCTCGGCCAGCAAAAGGTAAATCTGCAGGTAAATCAACCACAAAACAACGGGGAAGATAAGCTAACGAATTGTAAAATTCTGAATTACAACGATTTGCTTTCAGCTTTAACCTTTCAGCTTAAAAGCTTTTTAAGTACCTTTGCAACAAATGGTAACAGCAAAAAAAACCGATATCCGTGCATTAGATCTACCTCAATTGCAACAACACCTTGTAGCGATGCAACAGCCTGCATTTAGGGCCAAGCAGATTTATCAATGGCTTTGGGAAAAATCGGCCACTAGTTTCGAGCAGATGAGTAATCTTTCTAAAGATCTTCGTAAGGCATTGGACGAAACTTTTGCCATTAATGCTGTTCAGGTCAACAATTCTCAGTTCAGTAACGACCATACTATTAAAAATACTTTCAGGTTAGTAGACGGTAATATTGTAGAGGGGGTTTTAATTCCTTTAGAAGACCGTATGACTGCTTGTGTAAGCTCTCAGGTAGGCTGCAGTTTAACCTGTAAGTTCTGCGCAACTGGCTACATGGACCGTAAGCGTAATTTAAACGCCGATGAAATTTATGACCAGGTAGTATTGATCGATAAGCAGGCTAAACAGAATTACAACAATCCCCTTACCAATATCGTGTACATGGGCATGGGAGAGCCGTTGTTAAATTATGCTAATGTATTGAAGTCGATTGAGCGTATCACTGCTCCTGATGGCTTAAACATGAGCTATAAGCGTATTACGGTTTCTACCGCAGGTATTGCTAAAATGATCAAGAAATTAGGTGATGATGGTGCAAAATTTAACCTGGCACTTTCGCTTCATGCCGCTGATGATAAAAAGCGTAATGAGATCATGCCAATCAATGAGGCCAACTCATTAAAAGCATTGGCAGATGCACTTAAATATTATTTTGCAAAAACCAAAAATCCGGTAACTTACGAATACATTGTTTTCAATCACTTTAACGATGAAATTTCGGATGCTATGGATTTAGCTAAATTCTGCAAACATATTCCCTGTAAGGTAAACCTCATTGAATATAACCCCATTTCTTTTGCTGATTTTACCAATGCAGAAGGCGATAAGATCGATGCTTTTTCTAATTATTTAAAAAGCCAGGGCATCAATACCAATATCCGCCGTAGCCGTGGGAAAGATATTGACGCCGCTTGCGGACAGTTAGCCGTTAAAGAAGCTAGCGCTTAAGTTTTCTAGTACAGCGCAAATAAACATTCATGAGTAACAACAGCAGAACCAATAGAAGGATGCTATCTGATCTATTGGTTATCAATGCCTTAATCAAATCTTCTGGCAAACATGTAATCATGAACATTGTATTTCAAGACAAGGCTTGCCTCGATTGAAAATGGAGTGTCGATATATTGCGCTAGAATGAATTTAGTGAAAGTCTCACATGCAAATTTGAGACTATTAGCTCTGGTGGATGAGGTTCAAAAATCTTAATCTCACTCAGCGAATCCAGTTTTGGCTTCCCAATTTCCATTTTTCATTTACCTTTTACGATACACATTATTCCGTCCTCGCTTTTCTGCAACAAATAAAACCCCATCTTCAACCCAGTTAAGCAATATTCTAGAGATATCGGTACTTAGTTTAGGAGTTCGTACAAGAGTCTTTTGCTTTTCAAAATACATTATAACATCATCAACCGTTACACTCTCTTTAAAGAAATCATTTTCCTTAAAAAGAACTCTTATTTTCTTTGACAAAAAAATTCTGTTCTTTTTATCTTCCGAGAGTTCGTATTTAGGATTATATATAACTGGAATATCAAATAGTTCTGATAACTTGAAATCAACTGCTTTCGCGTAACCAATGTAATAATCGAGATTAGTAGCTATTCCATTTTCTAGATTGATTATGGTAGACTTTGAAAAGTCAGTCATATCAGAAATATCACCTAATGAGTATTCTAGTAATAGGCGTCTAAGTTTCAACTTTTCGCCAATTAAACGCTTTGCGCCATCTGCTTCATAAATTTTAGCTCTCTTAGACATTGATCAAAAAGAACAATTAATAAAATGTAATTATGTATTTATATAAGAACAATTTGCATATATTATTTCCAATCCGTATATTTGAATATTGATATAAGGTAAAGAAAAAAATAATAGAATTTAAAAGGTATAATAAAGAGTCTCGAGTTCCCAAGTCTAACAATAAAAATAAACTAGAGAACGATAAATTATGCCCACGTACCATATTGTGCTATATTTGTACGATAAGGGGGTGGGCACTGTCGTTGAAAATCAAGTTTATGGGAGTTAGACCCCGGGGACCGATTGGAGATAGTGTCACTCCCTTTTTTGGGTAGCTAGATTCAATGCGACTCGTATAAATATATACGGGCATGAAAGGCAACGTCAAAGATCAGCAGTATTATTTCAATATGTTTCAGGATGGCAACGAAAAAGGGCTAGAATTTTTCTACCATCTTCTATATCCATCCTTGTACTATTGTGGAGTAAGATATATCAAAGATGATGTAAACGCTGACTGTATAGTTAGTGAAGCGTTTCTGAGGTTATGGCTTTCGAGAAGAAAAATCACCGAAGTCGGCCAAATCAAGATATTTGTAAAAAAACTAATGTCTGACGGCTGCAAAGCCTACTATAAAACCTCGAACGGTAGGTTCCACCGCAATATGCTTCGGCTTGACGAAATTGAAAGCTACCAAGACTTTATTGGCACTTGCGATGAAGATGACTCGTATCCTCTATACCAGCAAGAACCCGAGGAAGAGCTAAAAAACCAGTGGAAAAAGGTAGAAGCAGTCATTCCAAATCTCACTTCAGACCAGCAACTTTTCATCAGGCTCTGCATCAAGTACTCTTTTGATTACAGCCGGATTGCCTGGCATATTGGAGGCATTTCGGATTATCAGGTCGCCAGAAAAGTGGAAAGAACACTTCAATGTCTAAAGGCAATTATCACCGATACCAAGAAGCTCAATTCAGTTGGCAAGACCAGTACGTTCAGATTTGAAGGCGATGTGAGCGAAGAACAGCTCATGATCCTTCAGATGCGCTATGAACTCCAATACAGCTTCGGGGAGATTGCCAGCGCACTGAACCTAAGCCAGGGTTATATCCAGCAGGCATTTGCCGCTGCCTCATTAAAGATTAGAAAAACCAAAATCAGGTGATATGGAAAGCAATACAATGGTCATTACTCGCAAAATTCAACTGCTGATAGATTCTGAAGATAAGGATACTATCAAACATGCCAAGGATCAGCTCTACAACTGGCAATGGATATGCTTCCGTGCAGCAAATATGATTATGAGCCATCATTTTATACAGGAACAGGTAAAGGATTTTTTCTATCTGACCGATGGAATCAAACTCAAGATTGCCGATGAGAAAAAGGAAGAGAATGGCATACTGAAATCCTCACGTCAGAATACTACCTACAGATTGCTGTCCAATCATTTCAAGGGGCAGATCCCCACAAATATCCTGAGCAACCTTAACAATACCCTAATTTCTTATTTCAACAAAGAAAAGGATTCCTACTGGAAAGGAGAAAAGTCTCTCAGGAACTATAAACGGAATATACCACTACCCTTTGGTGCAGAAGCGCTTTCCAAATTGACCAGTACACCTGATAACAGAAATTTCAGCTTCAGGCTTTTCCAGATCCCCTTCAGGACTTATCTGGGGAAGGACAGGTCAGATAAAAAAATCATGCTCGAAAGGATCAAAAGCGGCTCCCTAAAACTCCGCGCCAGTCATATTCAACTTGATAAGGGAAAGGTATTTATGTTAGCTGCCATACAAATTGAAAAGGAACAGCACTTCCTAGACCCTACAGTTATTGCCGAAGCATCACTTTCCATAGAACACCCTGTAACGGTTAAGATCGGTAATCATGAACATGCCATTGGAAACAAAGAGGAGTTTCTTCACCGCAGACTGGCGATACAGGCAGCGGTCAAAAGGGTCAAAAAAGCGGTAGCCTTCAATAGTGGTGGTCATGGTAGGAAGCGAAAAATGAAAAGTCTTGGTGATTACCGTAATATGGAAAAACGGTATGTAGAACATAAGCTACACGTTTACAGCCGGATGTTGATCGATTTCTGCGTGAAACACCAGGCGGCAACATTGCTGCTTATCAACCAGCAGGAAAAAGAGGAAATTGCAAAAGAAGATCATTACCTTTTACAGAATTGGAGCTACTATAGTCTTAAGGATAAGATCGGCTATAAGGCAGAACTGGCAGGTATACAGGTGATTGTTGAATAAGATTAGAAGGAGGTTTCTTGCAGAACCGTAGGGTGAGATAGAAATGTTCTCACAAGCCGATAAAAATTTGGCATTGCAATGGCGGGCTTCATGTTATAAAGGAATAAGAATATCCTTCAAGATAAAACTAGTTTTAAAAATTTTAGAGGCTGCTTGTACAGCCATAGATCGGGATCATTGATATACCCGTTGAATCTTATGAGATAATACAACCGCTATGGGCTCTATTGTTAAACGACTATTGAGAGCGTGCTTGTACAGCGGTAGGGTGGGACAAATTCTACCCACTAAATGAATATGCATCATACAACATGTGGGAACTGCTGTAATGTGTCTACATCAGCATTATTTTATAACAAACTGTGGCAATTAGAAGCATACATATTATGACCTTAGAGCATGGTTCGCAATTTAAAAACGGCACGAATCAAAATAAGGTTTAAACTACTTTGAAACGGACTCTCCATTTATTCGTACGAATTTTTCTGCACCATTCTTGCCAAACACTTCGTATCCCCAAATTAACAGAAACCTCTGCATGTTTATACGGACTAACAATAATCGGAGAATTTCATCACTGCTATTAAGTCACAAAATCCGTACCTTAAGTTGGTACTTATAAAATACTAGTTAGATTTTAAATCAGTCACAAAACGAAGAAAACCCTTCAACATTGCTGTTAAAGGGTTTCTTTTAAGATTTGGCACCGACCTACTCTCCCACGTGTTACCGCAGTACCATCGGCTCTGGTGGGCTTAACTTCTCTGTTCGGAATGGGA
>Ga0182006_1000535_pt1 | contig 28821 bp, 37 predicted proteins | sample Sormic07211104_1_FD_123022 | JGI IMG/M metagenome (GOLD analysis project Ga0182006, IMG submission 123022) | Rhizosphere microbial communities from Sorghum bicolor, Mead, Nebraska, USA - 072115-104_1 MetaG | ecosystem: Host-associated > Plants > Roots > Rhizosphere | place: USA: Nebraska...
CCAAACACCGGCAGTCAAGGCCCGGCGGTGTAGGGTGTGGTCGGCATTCCCATAAATCTCCTGGAAGGCGTATTGACCTGGTGTAATCGCCGAGACGCGAACCCAACCCTCATAGATCCCGCCTCCTGGCCCTCCTATGCCATTGCTGATGAAATAGAGGGCCGTCTCCGCGTTCAAGCCACCGATGTCAACATCACGGACCGCATAGGCAGGCCCGCCCCAGCCGAACGCTCCGACCTTCATCAGCGCATTAGGCGTTGCGTCGTGCAGATCGACCTGCACAGCAGCGGTCGCGGCGGTGCCCAGCCCGAGGTTATTCCGAGCCTCGACCACATCTGCGACATCGCCCAGGTTTTCGCTGACTGCCATGGCATCGGTGATGCCGTAGCCGGCCAAGGTGGTCGGGTTGGTGCCAGCGATCACACGCCCAAGGGCATCGACGGTGACACTGCGAAACGTGCCCACACCGATCCCACTGCCGCCGGCGATCATTTCGAACTGCAAACCGGTGGTGCCGAGCGTAATCGGCGCGTCGGTGACCAGTTGCCACAGGCTATCGCCGTTGTTCGTGCCCTGCTCGACGTGGATAAACAACCCCGGGGTCACCTCCAGGCTGTTGTCGGCATCGGCGGCCCGCGTCCAGCCTTCGGCATTGACGACATACAGGCCATTGTTCTGGGCCTCTGCCTGGGCAGTCACCAGCACCCGGTCACCGACGACCACGGCCACGTCATCGATGGTCTGTACATTGCTCAGGGCAATGGCGGCGGTCGCCGCCACCCGCGCTGACTGTTTTTGATCCAGCTTGGCCAGCGCTTCGCTGATCGCGAGGTCCACGTATTCACGCGTGGCTAGCACCACCGCCGGGTCGATCTTCAGCACGATGTTCGCCGAGCTGCTAACAATGAAGTTCATCCGCACGACCTGGGTTTTGCCGCTGCCCTGATCCAGCAACGGTTTGTAGCTCGGCGCGCAGTTGGCCACCGCCACCAGGTCGCCGTCGACATCGTACAGGCCGATCTCGCGAATCCACTCACCGCCCACTTCGGGCGGAATGATCTGCTCGGTGATCACCGTGTTGGGGTTGGCCGGATCGACACGGATCTGGTTGATCGGCGCCCGGCGCCATTCGTTGATCAACTGGGTCTGCAGGCGATCGGGAATCGGATCGGTGCCGTTGGCATCGCCCAAGCCCATCTCGGTGAACATCCAGTCCAGGCCCATGGCGATGGCATTGGCGTGTTTGGCTTCGCCTACTGCCGTGAGAATGGCAAAAAACTGACTGGTCTTATCAATCATAGGGATAAACGTCCAAAGTATCGGTTTCATCAACGCAGAGCGCCGGGCCAAAAGAGCCGGTCACGTCGATGTCTTGCGGGGCCGGGGGGTACACGTCGATCTCCTCGCCTTCTTGCACGCACACGGCAATGCCCAGCACCCCCTCGGTCTGCAGACTGAGCGCCAGGTTGGTCATGTGCCGGCTGACCGGACGGGCGTCGTCGATCAACCACGCCAGTTCCTCGTAGAGTTCCTCGGTGATGCCGGCATCATTCAGGCCGATCTCCAGAGCGAAGGTGCCGGGCACGCCTTCCGGCACGGTGTCGAACCATTCCACGACGTCGATCAGGTAGCCCAAGGGCTCGACCACCCGACGCAGCGCACCGATGGTGCCTTTGCGCGCGTGCACGTCGTACGCCGAACGGATCGCCGTGCGCTTGGCCTCCTGGGTCCAGTTGTTGTTCCAGCGATCCACCGACCAGGCCGATGCCAGGTACGGCAACAGGTGTTCGGGGCAGGTGTCGGCGTTGTACAAACTGCGCAGCGGAATCAGCGTGTTTTCGTAGTTGGCCGCTTCCACGGCCAGCTCCAGCGGCGTGCTGTTGAGGGGTAGCTGACTGCTCATGTCAGACTGGCTCCCAGCACCACGTTGTAGCCCGTGCAGAACGCCGCCTCGGCCTTGCTTGGTCTGACGTCGGTCCAGTCCAGCAGCTCGACCCGGGCGATGCCGGGAACGTGCAGCTGCGCATCGACGCCTGAACGCGCCACTTCCAGACCGAGGCGACGACGCGGGTTGATCCACTCGCTCAGACGTTTCTGGCTTTCGGCCAGATAGGCTTCGTTTTCCGGCCCCGGTGCCTGCGGGTACAGCACCGCTTCAATGTGGTAATCGATGACCACGGCGCTCTGCACCGTCAGGCGGTCGGCCACCGGCCGCACGTCCTCGTCATTGAGGTGCAGCCGGACCTCTTCCAGCAATTCCGGCGAGGCCGCGCCGCTGCCTTCGAGGCTGAGCACGGTGACCACGACTACGGCCGGCGATGGGCTTTCCGCCGTGGCATCGGCCACCAGACCCGAGGCGTTGCGCGCATGCAGGATGTAGCTGTTGCGCGGTCCCGCCGTGGTCAGTCCCTCATACGACAGCTGCACCCGCTCGCGCAGGGCATCGTCCTCTTCGAGCACCTGCGGCGTCGGCGGCACCGTGCTCGGGTCTCCCGCCTGTATCACCAGCCGCTGCAGGTTGACGTTGGCGGCCAGGTGATCGAGGTCGGCCCGCTCGGCATGGGCCAACAACAGGGCCTTACCAGCGTCGTTGACCCGCGACCGGTTCTGCAAGGCGCCATACGCGGCTTGCTCAATCAGCTTGAGCACCGGGTCGCTTTCCATCTCCGCGCTCCAGTTGTCGCCCATGCTCAGGCGGAAGGCTTCCAGTTTCTCCTGATAGACCGCTTCAAAATCGAGGTCCTCCAGCACTTGTGGCGGCGGCAGGGCCGCCAGTTCCATGGTCATGCGGACACCTCCAGAGTCACGTCGCTGCCCAGGTACTGCCCGGTCAGTTCAAAGGTGATACGCCCGTCGAGGATGGCCACGGCACGCACGCGGCCGAGTTTCAAACGCGGCTCCCACCGCCCGAGCGTGCTGGCCACTTCCGCCTGCACGGCACTTTTCCAGCCGTCATTCACTGGCAGGTCGACAAAGCGCCGCAGCTTGCTGCCGTACTCCGGACGCATGCGTCGGCTGCCCAGCGGCGTGGACAAAATGTCCTCGATGGACTGACGCAGGTGATCGAGGCCGGAAATAAGCTGGCCGGTGCGGCGGTCCAGTCCGATCATCCCGATCATTGGGTCAGCCCTCGACCGCGACAAAGTCCTTGCGACCCTGCAAATACTCGAGCGCGACCGTGTCATCCGAGGCCACCGCGACCTGCGCTTTTTCCACTTTCAAGGTGCGCCCGGCGTCCAACAGGATCAGCACCCGCGAGGTATACAGGGTGTCGCGAAAGATGCTCAGCGTGGCCGGCGCGGGCGCATCCGTGGTGACCGGAGCCGCCTTGGTTTTACTCGTCATGCTTTTTCTCCAGACATGAAAAAGCCCGCGCGCAGCGGGCTGAAGGTGAATGTGAACTCAATGCGAGTGATTGCTGCTGTTGCCCCCGACGTCCATGATCGTGCCGGCGCCGGTGATGTCGCCGGATACACTCAGCGCGCCGTCGATGCTCACCTCACCCGCCAGAGTGATCTGGCTGGCCGTCACCCGGATTTCAGCCGGCGTCACTTCAAACTGCGAGCCACCGACCGTGATGGTCGCGTTGCTGCCGTCGGGTAAGGCGATGCTGTAGCTGCCGGCTTCCCAGTCGTAGACCAGCGAGCCGCCATCGTCGAAGTACCAGGCCTCGACGTGATCGCGGTTGTCCGGTGGCACCCCGGCGTTGCCATACAACCCCGGGATAAAGGTGCCCATGGCCGGATCACCGCTCGGGCTGAACAACGCGCCCTGCTCGCCCGGGCTCGGCGCGCGCCAATGACGGGCCTTGCCCGCCGCCAGGCTGTGCCAACGCACCCAGGCACTGACCCAGGTCCCGGCCTTGACCCGCACCCGCCCGGCCATCAGATCGATGCCGACCACCACGCAGGGCATCAGCATCGCGGCAATCATCCGGTCGTGTTCGGCGCTGGCGTATCCCATGCCAGATCCTCCGGCTGAAAGTAGTGATCTTCGTTGCCGGTACCGGTGCAGCCGTCGACGTTCAGGTACAGGGAACCCGGAGGCTCGACTGGCCATAACCATTCGGTTTCGCCGATCTGGAAAACCTGTTTCCACTCCACGATCCACACCACAAACTGCGCCAGCTCCGGCATCGAGTCATCCGGGAAGGCACGTACTTCCTGCACCTCTTCGACAAAATCCAGATCCCAATACTGCCCGCGCAAGATCTTGCTGATCTCGGCGGCCAGAATGGCGGCCTGCAAGGACGCTTTGCTGATGGTGGAATCGACCATGATGCACACCTGAAAGCGGCCGCTCAGGGACGTTTTGCCGCTGCCATTGTCGGGGGCTTCACCGATTTCGGTCAGGGCAAACAACACCGCCGGCAGACCAACTTCAGCGTTCAGTTCGGGGAACGCCTCGACGCTCACCACCGACGGTAAGCCGGCGCGGAACGTCGCCTCGATCGCATTGTGTAAGGTCGTCAGCTCATCCATTGTTCAAACTCAAAATGAAGTTGACCATGCCGGCACCGTCCGGCTCGCGCTTGCTGACCTTGTAACGACCACCGCCCTGCTCCACCGGTAGATCGATTGTAAGAAACGTGTCTTTCTCGATGCCCACTGCATCCACCACGCGAGCGGTGAAGGTCGGCGCCAAGACGTTATCCGTCACGATGGCATTGCCCAAGCGCACGCTCTTCGATTTGCCGCCCACATCCGCACCGACAAAAGGCGAGAAGAACGCACCGTACAGCGCCAGGCCGTCCGGCTTGATGGCTCGATCGCCGAGGCGATCGACCAGCACCGCATCCATCCGGGCCGTGACGTCACGAAAGCGGCCCAGCGTGGTCACTGGATCAACAACGCTTCGGCAATCCCGCCGACCGGAGCACTCATCAGCTTGCCGAATGGCACCGTGTCACCGGTGGCGGTGAGCGGATCAACCAGCACACCGGCTTGCAGGGCCACCTTTTGCCCCTGCAGCAGCGCCGCATCGGCAGGCAGACGCCAGACGCCGTCGAGATGGCCGACCAGGACATCACCCGCCACGCCATTGGCGATCGGGATGACCACCGTATCAACCAGCACCAACGGCACCCCCGCCGTCGCGCCGCTGTCTGGCGCTACAAAAGTCAGCGTGCTGCCGGGACCCGAATAATTCTTGGACATGCGCATTTCTCCTGTACAGAAACAATAAACCCCGCTCGCGGCGGGGTGTTTTGGGGACTCTCCAACCGTTAACGGCTAGATTTCGCAGGTGGCACTACACCGACTGACTTGTTCAGGCCGCGATAATCCAGCGCCGCGACCCCGGCATCGATCCGCACCTTGCTCGTCACGCCATCGATGGTGAAACCCTGTTGCTGCTCCATGTAGGGCTGTTCAACGCCGTCCAGGTAAGCGACTTCGATGGTGTCAGTACCTTGGCGGGCGGCTTCATACCAGGTGACCGGCGAATCATCGTCCAAGCGCGGCTCGGCGATCACGGTGGCGAAATTGCGGATCGGGTTGTCGATGCCGGCATTGGTATCGACGCCAGGCACCGACGCCGACCGGATCAGTTGGTTGGTCTTGTCTTCCAGCGCCACCGGCACCAGGACAAACGCCGGGCGAATGTTCAGGGTGCGGGCCTTGCCGCCCTCGACCTCGGTTTTCTGCAAAGCCATGGCGGTCTTGGCCTTGCTCAGCGCCTCGATCGACATATTGGCGCCGGTACCGGAGAACAGGTTGTTGCGCTCGGCATCGAACAGCGCTTTGCCGTCGCTCATCACCGGCGAATGGATCAGCGTGTCATAGACCAGATCGCCGATGGTGCCGCGCGCGGCCAGCCCCATGTTGTAAGGCACGGTGCTCAGTTGGTCGAGGTCGTCGTTGATGATCGCCTGCCGGGTGATGCTGAACATCTCACCGTAGGTGGCCAGGCGAATTTTTTCGCCACGGTCATTGGTGGTGATGTATTTGTATTCCGCCCCTGGGCGAACTTCACGCAGACTCGGGAACGCCCCCATGCCGACCCGCGATGCCACCTTGAAGTCACTCAAGCGGCCTTTTTTGGTCCACAGGTGATAGGTTTCCGGCGCCTCGTCCCAACCGAGCAGAACCGACTTGGCAGCGCTGTCTACCAGAATGTTGCCGAAGTCGCTGGAGTCATGGGTAAACGCCAGACCGACCATGGCCATCGGATCAAGGGTCGCCACCAGGATGCCGCGATCATGCAGCGAGGCGCGGGCCAGCTCGCGCAGGCTCATGTGGTTATAGGCGTTGTCTTTCTGGTTTTCCGCCTGCCCCAAACGACCCGCCAGCGAGGCACGCACCGAATCGCCGACCAGGTTGCCGTTGCTGATGTGGCCATGGTGGTGAGGTCCACCCGTTGGGGTGGTGGTCGAGCCCAGCGCAACCAGCAGTTTTTCTCGCGCCATCTCGGCCGTACAGCTCAGGTCATTCAGGCAGGTGTTGAGCAACTCGGTGTGGCTGGTGACCAGCGAACCACAGAACGCGGCATTGATCGCCGTGCGGCGAGCGCCATCCGCTGCCATGACTTGGGCACGCATCTGATCCAGGGTCAGCGCGACCGGCGCCGGATCGACCGCCGGGGCTGGGATCGGGGCTGGAGCTGGTGTTGGGGCCGGTGCTGGGGTTGGAGCGGAAGCGCGCGGATCGAACAGATTTTTTGCCGAGGTAGGCATATTGGTGAACTCCTGCATTCGGTTTGAAGTGAGTTGAGCAGCCGCCTTGAACGGATCAAGCACCTTGTCAGCGAAACCGGCGGCCACCGCTTCGTTGCCATCCATCCAGGTTTCAGCCCTGAGCAGTACCTGGATGTCCTCGATCGATTTGCCTGATTTGCGCATGTACGCCTGAATCAGCGTGCTCTCGACTTTGTCGAGTAAATCGGCGTACTCGCGCATGGCATCGGCATCACCGACCTGACCACCCCACGGCTTGTGAATCATCATCATGGCGTTGGCCGGCATGTTGATTTCATCACCGGCCATGGCGACCACACTGGCCATCGACGCGGCGAGACCGTCGATGTACACCACCACCCGGGCCGAATGGCCGCGCAGTAGGTTGTACATGGTGGTCCCTTCAAACACGTCGCCGCCTGGCGAGTGAATGTGCAGGTTGATCTGAGACACATCGCCGATGGCGGCCAAATCGCGGGCGAACTGTTTGGCGGTAATGCCCCACGCGCCGATCTCGTCGTACAGCATCACCTCGACCACCCCGCGCTGCTGCGCAGCATGGAGCGAGTACCAGCTTTCGCCGGGCTTATTCGTCGGGGTTATCGAGGCCCTCGGCCTCATCATCGGCAGGCTTCGTTTTGTTTTGCTGTTCATTGCTTTGCGTTTTTCCATAGGTCTCGTGATAGAAGTCCGAGCTGAAGACCAACCCCTGTTCCCGGTTGGTTTTGATTTCCGAAGCCCGGGAACGCTTGAGTTCCTGCGGATTGCGCTGCCGCGCCCGCGCCACTTCCGACTCGTCGGCGAAGCCGGCTTCGACCAGGATCTTCCAGGCATTGGCCTCATGAATCGGGTTAATCCAAGGCATCACCGGCCCTTGATAAATCGCACCGAACACGGTGTCCGGATCGACGTCGGCCGGCACTTGGATCACCCCGCTGGCGATCGCCATGTGCAGCCATTCGCGATAAACCGGGCGACTCCAGTAGTCGATAAACTCGTGTTGCAGCAGGTCATAACCCGCCTGCCCCTCGACCAGCTCCTGCCGCTGCGCGGAATAGGTGCCGTCATAACTGCGCGCCACACTGGAGTAGGTGCCCCGGGTACCGGCGGCCACGGCCTTGAGCTGACCGTTGCGAAAGCCTTCCAGAAAGGGGTTCGGCCGATTGCTTTCGATCATGCCGACGTCTTCGCCGGGCAGCAGGCCGTCGAACACCATGCCCGGACCAATGGGAATGCTCCGGGCGCTGACGCTCTGACCATTCACGGCAGACGGTGCCGTGTAGTCGTCCGGCGTACCTTTCTTGATGTACATGGCCAGCGCCGCGCTGATACGGGCCGCGACCCGTTCGCTTTCCTCGTAATCCTTGATGTCAGCCAGACGGACTAGAACGGCATGCAGCAGCGGCTGCCCGCGGTTCTGACCAATGCGCTTGCGGTGCGCGATGTGAATCATTTGCTCGGCTGGCACACGTTTGGTGGCCAGGGTCAGCTGGTAACCGGCGGCGTGCCCGGGGTGATGCTTGACCAGGTGAAAGGCCCGAACCCGGCGCCACTGATTGCGCTCGATCCCCTGCACAATGCCCTTGGCTTCATCGTTGTATTCCCACGGCAAGTAATCCGGCTCCAACAACTCCAGGGCGAAGGGCACCACGTTCAAATGCTCATAGCTGGGCACTCGCCCCTTGAGCTTCTGCGCCAAGGCTTCGCCATCGCGCAGCCAGGTGCGGCACACCTGTCGCTCCATCTGCGGGCGGGACAGTTCGCCGGACGTTTCCGGATGCAACGACCACTCGGCCCAGCGGGCCTTGATCTGCGCCGCAAACTTCAGATGCACTTCCCCGGCGTAGCTCAAGGGAAACGGCTCGACCGCGATGCCCATGCCGCCCACCACACGTTCCTCCAGACGATCGAACAAGCCAGTAACGATGTCGTGGTCTTCGTCCAGCTTGCGGCATTGTTCGCGCAGGGAACGCGCCGAGCGCTGCAATGAGCGATCCGCGCTAGCGGATTGCTTCTTGGCTTGGTGCGTGCGAGTCATCTGCGCGGCTTCAAAGGCCATGATCTTGTGACGAGCATGCAGACGTTCAGCCACCAGCCCCGGAAACACCGGGGCCAGCACGCGATCCAGCAGGTTCATCGGAATGTCGCCAGCGCGTACGGCGGCTGCCCCGCCGCCGCAGCCTGTTGCGCTCGCGACCGACGCTCCCATTCCAGTCGGCCGGCACGGATTTCCTCCAGGTCATCCATGATCAGCTTGCGACCGTTAAAAAGGATTTCCTTGCCCTGCAGGATGGCCAGCTCGGCCTCCAGATAACGGTCCACCATGTCTTGAGCGGTTATAGCCATGCGCCTTGTCCTGTATTAAGCCAGCCACCCGACTCGGCGGGCTGGTCGGATGATTGTTCAGGCACTACCTCAGGCACCGACACCGTGGCCGGTGTCAGAGCGGCAACGGTGGCCCGTTTGCTTTCCTGTTCGTGACTCATCGGCACAGCCCAGGTGCCTGACGGCAACTGCTGTGCGAGCAGGTCGAGATTCATGCCAAAACGCTGTTGCGTTATGCGTAGCGCCGCCAAGGCGTACACCAGGCAATCGAGTGCTTCGTTTCGACGTCCGCCGGCGTCCCAGCGCTGGACACGTTGGTGTTTGACGATCACCCACTTGCGGCGCTCGGCAGTCAGTTGCCGCAACTCGTCTTCGCCGCAAATCATCTCGTTGGCAGGCAGGTGGATACAGCCAGGCACAGGCGCACCCGAACCGTCCGGCTGCATCTTGAGCCGACCATAGATCAGCTCTTTGGCATTGTCGGTACCCACTTCAACCAGGTACGCACGTCCGCCTTTGACCTTGGTCTTCTTACGCGGCCAGGTCGCTATTGGCTTGCCGTAGGTCGAGGCACCAAATACAGGGATCACCCACTGGGTGCCGTGCTTGATGCATTCCTCACGCACTTCATCGCAGTAGTGACCACCTTGATCCCAACACCAACGCTCGACGCCCATCACCGTGCCATCTGCCCGGGTGAAGGTCTTGTGGATCTCGATGCCGACCTTGGCCCGTAGCTCGATGCTGCCCGGGTCACCTTGCAGCACAAACTTATGAACCAGCCACGCTTCCTCACCTGCGCCAAACGCCCAGACCCGACCTTCATAGCGGTCATCCTGGGTATCAATACCGCCAAACAGGGCAACCGCTTTCGCCGGCACTTGCGGGTAGATCTCCCGGCGCGCGTGCAACTGCTGCCATTCCAACTGCTCGCCTTGGTCCTCTTCCCACGCTTCGCCCAAGGTGGTGTTGACGAAGGTCTTGAGCTTGCCTCGATCCTTCTTGATCTTGAGCCATTCCGTGACGACTTCAGCCCAGGTCACAAACTCCGAATACACCGTCCAGATATGGAAAGTCACCGAACGCGGCGACGGCATTGAAGTGTCCACATCGGTGAACCAGTCCATGCCGTCACGCGTCCAGATACCGGTCCGCTCGCAGATGTATCTCCCGATCACCGATGCTGCGACCATTTCGTGGTATTCGAAGGTACAGCCATGGCCGGATTCGCAGAGGTACCAAGCCTTGGTCACCTGCCCCAGCTCATCCACGGCCCACTTGATACCGAACGGCGTAGCCGGATCGCCCCACTTCAGGTATTGCTCGGTCCCGCAGCACGGGCACTTGATGTTGAAGCGTAGAAAGTGCGGGGAATCATTGGCCGCCCGCGTGATCTGGCAGCCCTCCCCCGAGGTTTCTTCATTGTCGTCAGCGACCACCACGGTCGTCGGAGTCGATCCGCGTATGGACTTTTTGAACGTGGCACCTTCTAGGCGCTTGTCGCCAAGAATGGTCGGAGCACCCTCGCCTTCAATGTCCGCGTTGAACTTCGACAGCTCGTCATAGATCACTTCATCCGGGCTTTTCTCCCGGTAGTTTTTCGCCGCCGTGCCACCCAGGCACCACAGCATTTTGGCGTTATCGAAGCGCTTTTCATCCAGCGTGTTATCGCGATGCTTCACCCCATACCAAGGTGCCAAGGCGCGCACCACAGGACTGTCACGAATCATCGTTTCGATGTGCCGTTTCATCATCCCGTCAGCGTCGCCATCGGTTGGGCACCAGACGATGACGTTGCGTTTCTTGTGCTGGACCTTATAGCCCATGTTGGCCACCAGCATTTTGGTGTAGCCAACCCGCGCCGATTTCAGCACGTTCACTTCACGGATCAGGTCGTTACCCATCGCGTTGAGAATCGCGACCTGAAAAGGCGCCGTCGTCCAATCGCCCTCTTGATAGGACGACTCGGACGACAGATAGAAATGCTCATCGGCCCATTCAACAGCTGTGCGCGGTGGCTCTTTGTAGAGGCCGGCGAGCCCCTTGCGGACACCCTCAACCAGCGCCCTCATCCAAGGTGTCGACAAACTCATCAAGCAACTCCGGCAAAAGATCAGCCAAGCCGACCGCATCATTACGCGTCACGGCGACTTCGCGCTGGATCGCCTCAAGGTGACGCACCTCGATGTCGGGGCACTTGCGCTTAACTTTCAAGTGCACGGTGTCGAGGGTTGACCCGAGCTTTGCGCTCAGGCGAGACAATGCGAACAAGCAAAAATCAACCGGAATTAGCTTCTTGGCCTTCACCTTGTTGCGCATTTCCTGAGCGTCCGCCTGCTCAGTTGTCAGACGCAATTTTTGCTGTGCCTGTTTGTATTCAATCAGCGGATCGATCGGATCACCGTTGTCGTCGACAGGTTGGTCTTTTGTCACCTGGTGCTTGAGCCGGTTATCCAGCACTGACCGGACGTCGTAGAAGACGTCGCGGCCGATCTTCGCAACAGGCTGCACGCCCCATTTATCAAAGGCCTGAGTCGTGATGCCGAGGCTCGTAGCCATGCGCGACTTGTTGAGCCAATGAGGCTCTCGGGAGATGGTCGGATTGGCCATGGACTAAACAACAACCTCGATTCAAAAATGGGTCATATATAGCGAAGCAGCGGGGCCCGAATTACCCCCTGCCCCCCGCTCCCTCGGGAGGACCCGTTAAATTTGCGCCAGGGCAAACAAGTCGAGCATCACCAGCCAGAAACCGGCCTTTCTTGCTCGTTGTCAGGGCTTGGCAGTGGCCATTGCATCGGCAAATGCACCGCGGAACTCAGCGCTGTAGTTGGCCTTGCAGATGTTGTTAGCGATCTTGAAGAACGGGAAGATCGTGCGGTACACCGGCGCGCTGCGGCTGAACACAAACACCGGCCGGACCGCATCGCCGAACGCGGTTTCTTTGCGCTCCCACACCCCGGGAGTGCCACCAACAACGCCGGAAAAATAGCTGCGGGCATTGCCCTTGCGCTGGCTGCGCTTGCTGCCGGACGCATTGGCTTTGTAGCCTCGCCTGTTCTCTGCCGCACCTAGGCCTGATAGGATTTTGCCCATTAAGCCGCGCGACACGTTGCCGTGCCTATCGAGGACATTCGGGCTGGGAATAGCGTATTCCCCGGCATTCATCAGGCCTCTCGCAATCAACGACTTTTCAAAGCGCTTATGCAGTCGCGGCCCGCCTCTGACAGTTTGCTGAAGGTAGGTATCAGCAGGAATGCCCGAGGTCCAAGAGTCCTTGAAAAAGACTTCAGCCGGCTTACTTTTGGTGGCCATTCTCACGAACAAGCTGTTCATCGTGGTCCGTGTTGGTCTGTCCAGACGCTGCGCCATGACAGTCAGTTCGCCCTTCTTGACCCGCTGGGCTAATCGGGTTGCGGTCAAAGCAAGCACATGCGGAAGATGCTTTTTCTCCAGTTCCAGCAGCGCCTTGGACACAGGCAGCGTGTCGGGCGTGATCTTAATTTTGACCATTTAGTGTGACCCAATAGTTGAGCCATAGCTGTCAGGCGATCCGTTGAGGGCATCGCAGGACATCAGTGGTATTCCTCGCTATGAATTATGGGATTTGATACCCGCTTTCCTGGCCAAAAACTGGGTGTACAAGCCGCCTGTTACATCAGCACCGATGACCGCGATTACGATGCCCAAGCCGGCGGCGAGATAAAAGTTGCTCCACAGCGCCATCGCTAGCAGTAAGGTGGCCATACCCAATAGGCCAGACGCGAGAAAACGCAGCGCTACACGCTGGAGGATCTGTTGAAGACCAAGGTCAGTACCTGAGGCTCTCAACATCTCCCCAGACAAACCGGCCATGCTCAACAATATCAACAGCCAAAGGGGTACATCGGCGAGAGCCTGATGCTCTGTATTCATCGGTAGTCCTCGAATAGGTCCGGCCTCCATGTTCTGTCATCCGCTCGGAGCAAAGAGCCAGGCATGGGGCCGAAAACGAAAAAGCCCTGCTCGATGGCAGGGCTTGTAAAAAGGTACAAAAAACCCGACTCAATGGTCGGGCTCTTGAATGGCGTCTCGCTGCGTTCACAGCAACACACGCTGCTATAAAAGCAGGTCTATTCCGTGCGGAAAAGGTTTTTCCAGAGTGCCAGAGAAATTACCCTGTACTTGGCCACACATTTGCGTTCGTCAAACTGCTCATGGGGATACAGCAGACGGGGGGATCAACCGCATACCGAAGGAGCCTCCAAAAATCACTTGCAACTCACCGTCTGAAAGGGCAGCGAGGCCTTTACACAGTGCGTGATGCCACGAATTGTAATCTTTTTTTCTTTCGCTGATGTAAATTTGATCGTTGATTACTTGAACGCGAAAATCTTTAGGTGAACTATATTTTTCAGCTGAAATCTTTAAGGTTTCCAATGAATCTAAAGTTCTGTTTACATAGGATGTTTCATCTAACGATATTTCCATATGGTGGTCAATACGCAGTATTTCATCGTCAGTATACGGGGAACGGTCATATGTTAGATGAAAGCCGACAATTCCACAGTCAAGGGTCACCTTTGTATAAGCATTCAGCCTTTTAAGTATTCGTTTATCAAAATATGGATGGAGCGGACTAACTATAGCTCCATGAGCATTCAACGAATTTCGCTTACTATTACAGCTACCGCAGGATGGTAACAGATTGAGGCTATAAACTGAAAACTCAGGGTAAGACGTCTGGGGCAAGTAATGTTCAATAGTACGAGCACCATCACCCCCACAAAATGGACAACTATTTAGCCCATTAATATATAGCTCCGAGATCCAACTTAAACCCGCGACAATTGGCTTATTAGAGTACGCACTCTCAAAATCAGCTCGCTGCACTGCATTTAATTTAATGGGAACAATGGAAGGCGACCCCTTGCTCAACACATAATCGCGATACGTTTTTTTTATTTGCTCGCGCACACCAGCTAAGCTTGTATAGTGAGAGATTAACTTATCCAATATAGACCTATCAAAAATACGCTTATAGGAGAGGAATCTCAATCTCATTCTCCTTGATGTTTCATCAGCTCTCGAATCTTTACCAGCATATCCATACTTAAATAGCTACTATACTTATCGACAATTTCGTTTAAGTCCAGATTTGAAGCAGCAATTTCAGAGGCTATTTTCGTATGAAAGGACGTAACAAGGCTATCTCCAAATACCGAGTTTGATAACGCTGTAACGCTAGCGCCAAGAGTATTCATATATACCCCCTCGACGCTTATATTTTTTGAGCTATCCGCTTTTATTACATGAGCACAATGAGATGGAACTTCCCGAACGACATATGCAGAGTGAGTTGCAATTATAGCCACAGATGAAGTCGCCTCAAGAACCATGTAAAGCAAATTCATGAATTCAGTTACAAGATTCGGATGAAGGTGAGTTTCTGGCTCATCAATTAAGACGACCGTACCCTGACTGGCGGACGTTAAAAAATGAGTGGCAAAGCGGAAATACATTTTTTGTCCGCTGCTCAGAGGAATTGCAAGATTTTGATCAGCTCGGAATGCAAGGTCACGGGAAAAATCAATTTGGCTCAATATCTCCAAGGTCCTCATTTCTCCTCCCTGGATAGCATTGAGTCCTGCCCATTGATTCCCATCTTCGTCAGTTATATATGAGCCGCTACTAGCTTCCCGGATAATAGGAACAAGCAATTGGGCCGAAGGTATAACTTTTTGCAGGATTCTCTTTAATAATGCAAAGCGACTTTCAGCACCAACTAAATCTGCATCATTTCGTATTATGTCGACCAACAATCTTGGAAGAGTTTCTGAGTTATCCAAACCTATGTCGAAGTATTGATAGTCAAGAGGCCCTGTAAGATTAGCTCTGCGCGGCAAAATATTCCCCGGGTCAGAAGAGTAAGCAATTACTCTACTATACGAGGGAAGACTACTCCAATCCGATTCATCCATTCCAAATTTTAGCGGACTCATGGTTATATTATTGGAGTCATACAACTCAGATTTTTGATCGCCAGGCAATATCGAATTCAGTTTAGCCATTATGCCTAGCACAAGGTTATTCAGATACCTGGTTTTTCCAACCCCATTTACGCCGATGAGACAGTGTATTCTATCTGGAATAAACTCTATTTCATGATATGGAAATACTAGCGAGTGTTTGTTTTGAAAGCCTTGCAGTTGAGTTGAGAAGCTGAATGGTATTTTAGCCTCTTCTTGCGGCTGCTTACGGAATGCTGACTTATAACCAAAACGAAAAGCTTTGTATGGTCCTAAATCTCTAAGCACAGCAACAGAAAATTGCGGCGTTTCAATAATTTTTGCGTACGTGCTAGCACTAATACTTCCTGAATGCACGATAGCATTAATCTCTCCTATAGAAACAAGGAGGTTTTCAAAGTCCGCTCGTGCCAGCTTGGAGGCAAGAAAGTTATAATTTTTTTGCGATGCAAACACCAAGGTAAAACTTGGAAATATTTTGTTTTTTTCTTTCCATTTTGTTGCATCAGCGTTTGCAACTTGAAGGTACTTTATCCATTCGATCACTGAGGACTGGGGATTATCTTCTACGAACGGTAACAGTCTCGCGGGAATATCTGTATTAATACCATCAATTAAAACCCTTATATTTACCCGCAACGTGTAGCCGAAATCATTCCAGCCTGACGTTGTCGGGTAAATCAAGACCTTGTTGGGGGCGTCGAGATGTTTTCCTTCAAGATTAAACTTAACTTCCCACATACCTATAATCCTTTGAGAAAATCTTTGAACGCTCCACTGCCTTCGGCAATTAGCCGCTTGTAAGTAAGGCGTATTTGAAAGCGAATACTGGGCAACAGTAGTGAATGTGTTTCCATTTTTTGAGATGCTAGCAGAATGACATCCTGTAGAGCCAGCGTCGACCACTATGCTTTCAGTCACCGACTACCTTTGTGCCCGACCATCATGCTTGCAATCATGTGCTATCAAGCAGGATGGTCGTCGACGCAATTTGCATCGCCATGATTATCAAAAAACTGAAGGTTTACCGATAACCCCTAATCAGCGTTGATGGCAGTCCAGTTGCTTAAGCAGCTTGCCGCGCTGCATCGATGGCGCAATCGATCCACGCGATCCCTGCTCTCACCAATTCTCGCGTCTTCCCCTCACTAATGCCGTAGTGCTTGCCAACCCGAAGCATGGGCCATTTAGCACCGTAGTAAAGCCAAATAATATCGCCCATTTGTCGGTCACGATGTGAGAGCCGCGCAATCGCGCTATCAATAGCTCCGGCCCATTCGTCTGTGATGCAATAGCCCTTGCTCGCCGACGCTTGCGGCATCGCTTGACGCATTAATGCCAACGTTGGTGAAATGTAGATGGGTACGCCGGCCCCATCCATCCGCCACCATCCCCACTGCTCCAGCAGGTATTCGGTGTCGCCCAACGGTCGGCCTGCCGGCTTTCGAATCATCATGTTTTCAATCCCCTGTGTAATTTGTGCCGCCAGCACCGCGACGGTTGTTCATTTGGTAGTACTCGGCCGGGCCAGAAATTGACGAGCCGTGCTGGAGCACTTCAATTTCGCGCTGCGCTTGCTGTAATTTGAAGCTCAACTGCGTGACTAACTCGTCCGAAGAAAGCACCAACTTACTCCCCTGAATAACCCAACCTGAACCGTTGCAAGCAGTACAAATCAGCTCATAAAACAGCCCATTCACTACCGCTTTTCCCTTGCAGGTCGGGCAAGACTCTAGCTCGATCCGCCGCCTCTTAAAGCCATGCCCCTGCCCTTTCTGCATGTTTGAATCCTCTTGTAAGATTAATTTCTGTTTTCGGCTTCAGGCCAACCATCCCGAGGGATCCAGGGCAACCGGCTTATTCGCGCGTCTTGCTCCTGTCTTGTCCTGCAATGCATCAAAACCCTGTGCGTCGAGCCAGCCGTGCCACCGCTCCAGGGCGTTGCGCTTTACCACCTCACCCATCGCCTGAAAGTAGGTGCGCTCCAGTTCGGTCAGGGCGTGGTTGAGTAGCAGTTTTCCCACCAGTGAATCGACACCGAGGTTGGCCCAGATGGAAGGCGCCAGTTTGCGCAGGTCGTGACTGGTCCACTCGCCCGCTCCCAATCGGGCAAAAATGGCAAAGGCCTGGCTGCGTGACATTGGGCGCCCCGCACGTGAAGTCGCCGGAAACAGGTACGCCCCGTCGTAACCCTGGGCCCGCTGCTGCGCACGGTAACGCTCCAGAAAAGCCACGGCCTGCGTGGTCAACGGCAACAGGTGATCGCGCTTGGATTTGGTGTCTTCGGCTGGGATGAACCACTCCCCCGCATCCAGGTGGATGTTTTTCCACTTGGCCAGACGGGTTTCGGTGATCCGCGTGGCATGGGTCAGCATCAATACCAGCAGCGTCACGGCCGTCGGTTCCGTGATGAACGCTTCGCCCCATTCGGCCAGCAGGTCCACCACGGTGACGTGTCGCAAGCGCGCGCCCTTGGGCTTGATTTTGGCCTTGGTGAAGTGACTGAACGACACCCCAAGCAGTGGATTCACGGTTATCTTTTTCAGCGTCAAGGCGGCACCGAACACCACCTTCAGTACGTCCAACACCGACTTGACGTAGGACAGGCTGTACTCGGCCTGCATATGCCAGACCAAGTGTCGGTCCAAGGTATCGGCATTGAGTTTGCACAAAGGCAAATCACCCAGAGCGGGCAACAACTGGCAGCGGATCGCCGACAGCGACGATCCCCGGCGGCTTTTGGACAAACTGTTATCGGTGCTCAGACGCGCGGCATACCACTCCAACACCTGCCCGACCCGCTCCCAGCCATCCACCGTGGCAGCAGCCGACGGATCGGCCAACAACCGGGCCTGCACTACCGGCAAGCTGTCGAGCATCACCCGCGCAGGCACGTCGGGCCAGTTGGCAGCCTTTTTCCATTTAGCGCCCTTGTCGAAACGCACCAGGTGCCAACTGCCTTTGCTACGGTCGTGACGATAACGAAATCGCAGCGGATGCCGCGGATCTTTCAGCTCGGTTATGGTCGGATCGGTGGCGTGCTGTTTGATGACGGCATCAGACAGTTTCACCGTCAGGGTTTTCAACGGAGCAGTCATTGGTCATCGCCCCTTTTGCTAAGCAGGTCGACCACTTCAAATGTCGAGGGCCACATCCAAGCGCCGTAGCGCTGAGCCATTGCTTCGTCAACGAACAGCGCTAATGCGTGATCAGGGGTGCTGCCCAAGTCCACCTTGTACGAGCAGCAGAACACGGCAAACCGATAGTTTGCCGGATCCGGAATAGCCAAGCGGCGATCGAGCATCTCCAAGCTGATCCCTATACGCTTGGCAGCGTTCATCAGAAGCCCTCCTTGCCGCGTTGGGATTCCCACTCGAATGCCACGCCGATGCAGCCGTTTTCGCGGATGCGGTCGACACAGCGCGCACCAATGGCGTCGTTCAGTTCGGAGGGAGACAGGTTGCTGACGATGATCGTCGGACGGCATTGCTCGTAACGACCATTGATGATGCTGAACAGGGTGGCCAACTCGAACTCGCTCTGTTTGGTTGCGCCGACCTCATCGAGCACCAGCAGGTCCGCGCCGATCACCTCACGCAGGATGTGCGCCTCGGACTCGCCGGAGCGATCATTGAACGTCGCTCGGATCTCGCCGATGAGCGTGCCCACCGTGCGGTAGATCGCCTTGACCATGCATTGGTTGATCAGGTGACTGGCCGAGGCAATGGCCAAGTGGGTCTTGCCGGTGCCGACCTTTCCCAACAACAACATGCAGCGACCTTCCCGGCGATGTTTCGAAAAGTTGTCGACGTAATCGGTACACGCATCCAGGGCAATCTGCTGGGCCGGATTCGACACGACGAAATCGGCGAATGTCTTTTCCGCGAAACGCTTAGGAATCCGCGCGCTTGAGTGCTGAACTATCCGAAACTGACAGCGCTTGCGCTCAAGTTCTTGCATGTCGCGCTTGTTGCTGGCGCAGATGGGGCAACCAGACAGGCTGCCGCCCTTGAGAATGACCGCCGTATAAGCTCCATGATCCAGGCAGCTCGCCGGCTGACGGCCGAAGACGCCGAATTTGCGGTCCATTTGAGCACCGAAGTTAGAGACGGAAAGTGCCATTGGCGTTCTCCTTGGTGCCGGCCTTGTAATCGCGAGTGTCGAAGCCGGAGTGTCGGCTGGCCGGAAGTGGATGTGCGGGGTGGACCGTTTTGTCGGGGAAAATCCCGGTCCATCCGTTGCTGATCGAAAGGGTCAGCACCGAATCGGGGGTTGGATGGCTCGCCAAGGCCTTGGCCTGTTGTTCACAGCTCTTGGCGGTAAGGGGCTTGTGGATTTCCTTACGGTGCTGGCACCAGTCGGCCCAAACCCCGACGCTGACGTTTTCCGGCTTGGCCATAAGCGGATCAAACTTTGGCGATTTGCGTGGCGCGTCAGCGCCCTGCTTTTCCTGATTACTGGTTACCTGATTGGTACCCTGATTACTGGTTACCTGATTTGTCGGAGATTTTTCCGACCCTCCTCGGATATTTTTCCGACCCTGTTCGGAGATTTTTCCGACCTTGTTCGGAGATTTTTCCGAGGTAGATCGGATTTTTTTCCGACCCCCAAACGCCTCAGAGGTCGGATATTTTTCCGACCCATCCAGCTTGCGATTCCATTCTTTGGCTTTCTCGGTCAAGCGAAACAACGAAACGTTCGCGGTGCTGGATAACTCCACCAAACCTGCTTTTTCGAGCCCTTTGAGAAGCCGATACGCCGTATCGGGTTTATCGGTGAGCAGAGGCAATTCCTCAATGATCTTTGCCTTGGTCAAGACAAAGAAAATCCCGTTATCGGTCTTGATTGCTTTGGCCCAGCTGGGGCATTCGTAGACGAAGGAAAACAATTGCGCCTGCTGGGAGTTCAATCCCCACTCCAGCGCTTTCACTTGGTTGATCGTGATGGTGAACTGCATATCAACCCTTCCCGCTTGGGATTCGGGCGGGGCCATTCGACTTGTACAATTCAATCTGTGCGATCACCTCCTCGTGTCGTGCAGCCAAGTACTTGGCATGCCCGGCCAAAATATCTGCCGCTTCCGCTGCAGTGATTTCGCCGTCATCCAGTGCCATGGCGAGAAGCTGGTCAACCCGGCCACGTTTCACAGAGGTACGCAAAGAGCGCCGGTGGATGTCGACGTTGTCCAGATCGGCAACCTCAGGCAGACGAACAAATACACCGCCATACATTGCGCAGATGTAATCCGGTAAGAAGGTAGTTTTCGCTTCAGTCTCAAGCGTGCAGATCTCATCGTCGGTGAGGGGCTTGACCCCTGCCGACTCGTAAATCCGGTTCTTGAATCGCTTGAGATTCACCTCTCCCAGGAAGTCCGAGGCGTATGCAAGTCCGCCCGGAAATGCATTGGCAGCGGCAATGACGGCTTTGCGGCGGGTGTCTAGTACTGGCAATTTCATCGTCTAGTTTTCTCTCGGCGCCGTTGCGCTCAAAGTTTGCTCATGAAATGGGCAGCATCCGGCGACGCGACCTTTTTGCGCTTTGGACCGGGAAGGGTCTGAGCTCTTCAGCTGTGAAAGAGCCATCTGCGTGCTCCGTAACAAAAACGTCACGGCCTGCCTGCAGAGCTTTATTTACTGAACTTTGGGTCATGCCTAACAAATTTCCGGCCTTGGTCTGCCCCTTCTCGGTAGCAAATTGGCTGAGGGTGATTTGACGCACTGTCCGATCTCCGGTGGTGTATCTGAGGCAATAATATCTCCCATGGAGCTTTTTTAATCAACTCCAAAGGAGATGGCAATGTATCTCCACCGGGAATACTCTTCGGAAATGAAAAATGACAGACGACCATTACTTGACTGGGAAAAGACGGAGTGCGCCGCGTTAAAAGCGGAGCTGGCTTCCTACAATGCGCGTGCCCCTAAAGGTAAGAGGCTGACTCAAGAAGAGATCGCGCTCTCCGTAGGCATGAGCCAAGGCACGCTTAGCAGTCACTTGAATGGTAACCGTGCGCTCAACAAGGAAATGGCAGCTGAGATAGCTAAAATGCTTGGCATACCTGTGGAGCGGTTTAGCCCCCGGATCGCAAAAGAAATCTCTGATTTAGCGATTGCTGCCAATGCTGTTCCATCAGTCGAATCATTGCAGTCAAACGTCGAGCCAGGCCCGCCAATTACCAGCTCTCCTCGTCGAATCGATATTGTTGGAACAGCGCAACTCGGACACGAAGGCTACTGGACAAGTCTTGACCAGGCTGCTGGCTGGGTTGAGACCTACTCCAGAGATGAGGACGCCTATGCACTCCGACTTAAGGGTGACTCGATGGCTCCGGCAATTCGTAGTGGCTGGATCGCCGTGTGCGAGCCCAATCACCGCCTAGTGCCAGGTGAGTATGTGATGATCACCACCACCGATGGCCAAAGCATGGTCAAAGAACTTCTCTTCGAAACCGATGAAGAGGTCAGCCTCATGTCGATAAACACGGCATACGGTGAACGACTGACGATCGCTCGGTCTGATATCGAGAATATTCATTACGTAGGGGCAATCCTTGCCCCAAGTAAAGTATTGGGCAGAATCTAAATCTGATCCGTTCAATTTGCCCCCCGGATGCCCTCTCCTAAAGCCCGCCAACAGCGGGCTTTTTTATTAAATAATTGTTTTTAATCATTAATATTTAGCGCTAACAAGGCAAACCGCTCAGTGTATATCCATACACAAATGGAGCAGTGCTATGGCAAAACCACAAAACAAACCAACATTGCCGGACTCATTTGAGCTTCTCGGTCTCCGTATCCAAAAAATCATTAGCGCCCCAACCGCCCAGAAACGAAAGACAGCCGTCATTCGCAAAACCTCAGATGAATGCCCACGAGATTGGAAGCGACTCCTTGAAGACATAGCCGATACCGAAGACGTAACGTTGAGCCCAGAAGAAGACGGCGCCATTCGTGTCTCCTGGAGACTGCCAGCCAATATTTGATCGCCATAAAAACTCGCGCAATGCGGGTTTTTTTATGGCCACCGGAATATTTATCTCCTTAGGAGTTGACTTAAATAGCTCCAAAGGAGATATTTCAGCCGTTGCCACGAAATAGTCCGGCGACGCGGGATCTCCCGCCGCTCTTTAACAACCTCACCGATACAGGGCTGTCACCAGCAAAAAGACTAACGCACCCGGCGTGGGCGACTCACACCTAAGTGCGCCGAATCTCAGTCCCGCTGACAGCCCAAACAGACTTCACTGCATGGCCTTGGCAGCAGGGCCATGCGGGAAATACCCCTCCCCCTGCAATGAGGAAACACCATGTTCGGAATGAAAAAGCTCTTCGGAAAACAAGTCGGTAACGCCCAGGCCGAAATGAAGAAGGTCGTTAACCGCGACTTGATGCAGGCCATTGTTGGTGGCGGCCTATTGGTCGCTGCGGCTGATGGTGAGATTGAAGCCAGCGAGGTTTCCAAGCTGGATGAGTTGATTCGCTCCAACCCGAATTTGACGCACTTCGGCAGCGAGATCACCGACACCATCAATCGTTTTACAGGCCAGTTGAACGCCAACTTTCAAGTGGGTCGATTGGCGATCAAGCGGGAACTGGCCGACATCAAAAACGTTCCGGCCGACGCGGAGGAGGCCTTCGTCAACATTCTTGCCGTTGCCCAGGCTGATGGTCAGATCGAGCCAGCAGAGTTGGTGGTGCTGAAGGAAATAGGCATGCACTTTGGTCTGCGCTTGGCTGACTACGGTATCGAGGTATGAAGTCCGCGACAAAGGTTCTGCTGATCCTGCTGACATTGATCGTCGGCGGCATGTTGCTGAGCAACGTAGCCTCTCGGGTCACTTGCTCCTACTACGGCATCCAGACTGACCGAGAGACCCGCTACGCAGCCTTTGTTGGCTGCATGGTTCTGGTTGACGGAGCGTGGTACCCACGCAATGAAATCCGCGTAATGCAGTGATGTTTCACTGATGCCGCTTCTTGCAAGGCGGCATTGGGAAACCTACTCACGCAAGGAAATGGACAATGCTGATTTTGACTCGCAAAGAAGGCGAAAGCATCAACATAGGCAACAACATCACGATCACAGTGCTGGGTGTTAGCGGCAAACAGGTACGCATCGGGACAAGCGCACCCAAGGATGTCGCTGTGCATAGAGAAGAAATCACGCAGCGCATTCAGGCGGGCCTATCGACGCTCCCGATGGCATCACCAGCGATCACTTAAGCGGGTCTTCGTGACGCAAACAATAGCCCGGTTTCGATCGGGCTTTTTTACGCCAGCCTTTTATCAATCAGCCCCCTTCCCTGCCCAATGGCCAGCAGCAGGTGGTCTGGGTGCTGATGAATACACCTAACCTATTCCGAGGGAACAACCATGCATCCGTCATTTGAAGAACGCATCGATGAAGTCGGTGAGCTGCTGCAACGAACAAAGGCCGCCCGCTCCGGGTTCTACAGGCGTATTGATCGACGAGCCCCAGCCAAACCGGTGCGCTACCAAGTCGCTGGCGGAAGCTTCGGCATGTACCAGATTAAAGACCTCACCACCGGCAAGACACGGGCCTTCCGTAACGAATACAAGGCCGCTCACGACCTGGCCATGCAGTTTGAAGCCAAGGCCAATCGCCAGATTACGGTGGTGCAATGAAAAAGCGAAAGCCCAACAACATGCGCACGCGGATAGAGCGAACGAGCCGAGCGCTGCTTAACGCCAATCACGTCGCGGTGGTCCACATCGACCCCAGCGGGCGTCAAGGGATGATCAACAGGAAGACCTGCAGAGCATCCCGCCAGGACAGCGCATGGCCGAAGCAGTCTGCGACTTTGCCTATCGCTGGACGATCTATGTCAGCGTCCAGTGTCGAGATCAACGCGGCCACCGCTACACCAAATCGGTAGAGGTCGCCCCTCAAGGCAACTATCTGGCCGCCCACCTCGATGACGTGATCGAGGACACCTACAAAGCCCTGGTCGCCGAGAGTAATCCGAATCACCAGGTCGCGTCGGGCTGGATCGCCATTCCCGCCGAAACATCGCTAACTGAAGAGCAGGCCGCCCGGATGTTCGACGTCGTGGGTGTCTGGAGTCAACAAAAGACAACATGAGACGAATCAGCAACCAAGTGCGCCAGCGCCGACATTGTGCGCGGTGGCGATGACGTTCTCGTGCTATGTGCGATTGCCTGACCACCAATTCACCACCCTCCACCTCCCGGGCAACCCAGGCATACATACCAATCCTCGCCTCACTGCCTCCGTTTAAAACGCGAGCAAGTTTAACCACCTTCTGCCGCACCGCTCGGCATGGAGAAACATCATGGAATCCGAAATTCTTTCGGACGAAGAACTGGCGATTATCACCGGTTACAAGGCTAGGGCTTCCCAGCGACGTTGGCTGATCGACCACCAATGGGTCTTCATCGAAAGCCGAGGCAAGCGCCCATTGGTTGGACGGCACTATGTCCGCATGAAGTTGGGCATGGTGTCACCTTCGGCTCTCAACCCGCCCTCCACTCCCGCTGCGCCCGCATGGACGCCAGACTTCTCACGAGTGAACTGATATGCGCCCCCGCAATGCCGACACACGCAACTTGCCGCCGCGGATGTATCAATGGACACGTCCCCGAAAAAGCGGAAAAACCTGGATTGCTTACTACTACTTGGACGGTTCGGGAAAGGCGATACCGCTAGGCAAAGACCTGGACAAAGCCAGGATCAAATGGGCTGAACTCGAAGCCAAGGAGGCACCTCTCGATCTTCGAACCATGAAGGGAATCTTCGATAGGTACATTCGCGATATTGTTCCCAAAAAAGCAGCACGCACCCAGAAGGACAATCTCTCAGAGATCAAGCAACTACGACCAATGTTCGACAGCGCACCTATCGATGCAATAACACCCGCAGCAATTGCCGGTTACAGGGATGCACGCTCGGCAAAAGTGCGGGCAAATCGCGAAATCGCCACCCTCTCCCACGTATTCAACATGGCGCGAGAATGGGGCCTAACCACAAAGGAAAACCCCTGCCAAGGAGTCCGTAAAAACAAGGAAACCCCGCGCGATTACTACGCAAACGATGCGGTCTGGAATGCGGTGTACCAGAAGGCAGGTCAAGAGCTGAAAGATGCCATGGACTTGGCTTACCTGACCGGTCAACGGCCAGCGGACGTGCTGGTAATGCGCAAGGATGACCTTGAGGGAGGATTCCTGACGGTTCAGCAAAACAAAACCAGCAAAAAACTTCGAATTCAGACTACCACTGACGGCTCTGCAAACAGCTTAGGCTTGCTGATCACCCAGATCGCCAAACGTAATGCGCTGCATCTGTCGAGTTATCTGATTGTTAGTCAAAGAGGAAAACGGATGACCGCTACCATGCTGCGTAAGCGATGGGATGAGGCAAGAGAGAAGGCGAAGCAGGCGGCAATTGACAATGGTGACACACTCTTGGCGAGCCGGATTGCAGAGTTTCAATTCAGAGACATCCGACCTAAAGCGGCATCAGAGATCACGGATATTGGTGAGGCCAGTTTGCTGCTAGGACATACCAAAGGCGACATTACCGAGCGCGTTTACCGTCGTGTAGGCGCCATTGCTAAGCCCTCAAAATAGCGGAAAACGCGTTACGAAACACCCGCTGAAAGATATGACCAATCTGTTGCATCTACCGGTTGAATCCAAAATCGACTGTAGTCCTTCCCGACAGGCACCAACCGGCCAGAAGCGGTCACTCACAACCACTCACTGGGCGAGAACAAATGAGACAGGCAGATAACTGAAAGAAAGAGAGTACCGAACCGTCATTAGGAATGTATCTGGCTGCAATCAGTACATTTAAGCAACAGTCCAGGATACTTAAATCAGTGCCATTTATGGCAAGTTAACGCGAAAAGACCATCATTTGCTCGCACTCAGCGTGCCAGACTGTGCATACAAGCTTAATAGTTGCCTGGAAAGTTCCGCCTTGGTTTGGCTCTTAAGTTCGGCGTTAGACTCTGGAATCGTTGCGATGACTTGAACCGCCATGCCAACAGCATTGATTCTTTCAAGAACGGTTACGTACTCCTTGGACTGAGCCAAAATTGACCGATAGATGAGAAGAAAAGACCCCCCTACAAAGCTGATGAGTACGCCGGAAGCTGCAGCAACTATTGAAACAGGAAGCTTTTCGGGGTTTTGAAATGCCTGAAAAAGTCCATAGCTGATGAAGCCAAAGCCGCAGAGCATAACAACCAACGTTAACCAGTAAATTGACTGCACTTGACTTAGATTTCGGTCCAGATAACTTTCAAGCTTGACCCTTGCGAGATCCCAGGCGAGTTGGGGTTTCTCAGGATGATCCCGAAGACGCTGCTCTACAGTCTCGATTTTTTGTTCACGAGCCTCTTGATCTACAAATCCCTGGTACGCCACAACACCAGAACCAATGAGACCGGCCAGTACGGCGAATGTGCCTGCGACTGCTTCGGTGATCTTTTTGTCGACAATTCCTGATTGTGCAAACAGTGCAATGATTATTGCGATAGCCGCTGCTATCATTGCAAATAGTAGTGCCGCTCGAACGCGTTTATCGTCACGCGTCCATGCCTTAACTAGGGTTTCGAGGAACGATATATATGGATCGAAGATCATGATTTTCTAAAGCCTAATTCTAAATTAACATCAAATGTGATCCAGCTTGCAACATTTTAAGCCTTTAGAGGTTATATACACCTGCGGCCAAATAGGCTGTAGAGATCATGAACTCTTCTTTTTTTCTGCTTTGGGTTTAAGCCATTCCCAGAAGGAGGTTGCCATCCATCCTTGACGCACAGATGCATCAATCTTACATATAAACAAAAACCCACCTGGCTCAGCCAGTGGTTTAAGGCGCGTTAGCCATTTTTCAGGAGTAGAGGTAGTTTCCACTATCCAGCATTGATCAGCGTACTTATACCAGTCTAAGCTTAGATCCATCTGTTTTTTTACTTCTTCAGCAGTGACACTTGGTTTGTGCTTCAGGTAAATATTATAAAGTTCTGCTTTTGCCATGATTACGAATCCTTCCGAGGTGTGTCAATAAGTGGAGTGACGTCGTAATCTGGTTTCCGAGCATCTAGCGCAACAGCCTCTTCATCTATAATTGGGGCTGACTGTGATCTATCCGAAGGAGATATCTCAATGACAGGGGAGTTTTTACTTCCCATCCGCATTTGTTCGTGAATAATGAACTCCGAGCCTTCCAAGAGCGCTGCTTGCGGGTGCCTATCCGCAAAGCTAATGAGTTTCCAAAGAAATATCGTACCAAATAGAAATATTAGTCCTGCGATTGTGGCTTTAAGTAGATCACTATTTGAGGAGTACCCGATGGATGCAAAGCAAACGCTAACTACCATTATAACCATGCATGTTTTACCAACAAATCCCCCATTTAGCTTTACTTTTGAAACCTTTTCTAATAGCCCACCGATATCTAGCATGTAATACCCTTTTATTAATGCTTCCTCATTGCATTTGAGCCAGCATACCAGAAACCTACTGTGCTCAATGATACCAGCCCAGATCTTAGTTTTCCTTCCTGTTCGAACTGAGAATCGTTAATGGAGCGCATTCCATTCGATTAGGTCCCGTTTTCTCAATAGCTGAACGTCGGATAGGGGGCGATTTCTGCCCGTTGTGAACGGCAGCAATGGGTCGATCTCCGCCCTTCACGAAGGGCGGCTTCGGGTCGACAGCTGTCTCTGGGAAATGACGGTATCAGCTCTCTCAATACCCCACCCAAGCATTTTCGAGCTCCTGAATCAAAGATCTAGGCACAGGCGTATCTGCATATTTTTGCGCTATTTCGAATGGGTCGACCTTTGAAGCGGATTCGTCAAATGAAAAATTTCCAACGATGTATCGGCTGAAGGTAGGTGACGCGTGGTCTTCATCAACCTGCCAAAACCCGTCATAAACAGTCACTAGGTACTCTCCGATGTAGTAGCCGATCCGTGTAATGAACCAGACTCGATCTTCATCACTGATGACTGCATTTCTGAAGTAACTGTCAAGTTGAGGCAAGAATTTCTGCGGCGTAATCAAAACCTCGTGGGGCTGGTCAAAACCAAGGATTTTGCAGAAATCATGAAGTACCGGAAGACGTTCTAACCTGAACGCGTCAAAACCTGCGATTCGCCGTGCCAACAAATGTTCGGGCGAGTATTCAATACCATCCACTTTCATTCCCCTCCCTAGATCAACTCAGATGGGATGATGCCAAACCGAGGCTGCCTGAGCAAACGAGGACGCACCCAGCGTCAATGGGTCGAACCCGGTCGTTCGGGACAGGCAGTGCTGGCCAGAAGCGAGCCTGCTCTTGGGGCATACCGAGAGCGAGATATCTGAGCGTGTTTATCGTCGCGTCGGCACCTTTGCGAAATCGTCAAAATAACGGAAAAACGCGTTACAAAACGCTGATGCCCTCCCTTGTAGAATGCGGCCTGCAGCGGAGCCAAAAAATGCTCGTATTAGAACGAAATCTAGCTGTAGGCCACGAGTTTCGGGGGTTTGTATCTCGGTCTTGAAAACCGTCGACTGTAACAGGTCCATGAGTTCGAATCCCATCGCCTCCGCCATCTTTATACGACAAAGCCCTGATTATTCAGGGCTTTGTCGTTTCTGGGGTTTGGCGAATACACGACCACACTCAAAGCGTGAAAAAACCCTCCCGATTCCCGCCTTCCTACATCCCGCCCCCCGATAATGGCTTGACGATCATCAAACTGCACGGTGCCCGGTTCAACACGCTCTCGGCGGTATCGCCGATAAACCGCTCGGGCCCATGGCGATAAGCCGTGCCCAG
>Ga0182006_1000537_pt1 | contig 28779 bp, 25 predicted proteins | sample Sormic07211104_1_FD_123022 | JGI IMG/M metagenome (GOLD analysis project Ga0182006, IMG submission 123022) | Rhizosphere microbial communities from Sorghum bicolor, Mead, Nebraska, USA - 072115-104_1 MetaG | ecosystem: Host-associated > Plants > Roots > Rhizosphere | place: USA: Nebraska...
GCCGAGACAGTTTTGTAACTTAACGTATTCACTTGCTTGTATTTAATTTATTAAACAATTTATTATTCCCATTAAATTTGGGACTGCAAAGATAGATAGAATACTTTTATTATCAAATAGTTGAAGAGAAAATTTTTGATATAAAATTGTCGTCATTGCGAAGAGCGCAGCGATGTGGCAATCTAATTGGTGATTTTTTGTAAAGCAAAACCTGTAGTTCTTTTGATTGTTCCAGTCGGGCTTTGCGCTAAATCTTTTTTGTTTTTTTAAGCTTTGACAGATTTCTTGCTTTAGCGCCACTAATCTGTCAAAGCAAAAAACAAAAAAGGATATCGCTGCAATCCCGTTTAGGCAATGTGGGTTTGCGGATGTATGTTAAGTTTTTTAAATAAAAAAACCGGACTAATCTAAAAATACAATTCTAAGACTTTGTAATTATTGTAGATACCAAAGCTGGCGTTTCGGTAACCGTCAAGGTATAGATTCCGTTTTTAAATACGGTAACTTTCCCACTGCCAGTGTTGCTCTGTGAAACATAATTGCCATAATTTGCCGTTACATCTGCATAGAACTTAGCTGTCGAAAAGTTTTGATCAACGTCTGGTGATCCATTGTTGATTTTTATTTGCTGAAGGCCAAGGTCATTATAAACAAGGGTGTAAATACCTGCAAGCCCTGCGATGAAAGATTTACTGACATACAGATTTGAATAGGCATAGTTTTCAAAATACGCACCAAACTGAACATTCGTGCTTGTACTTGAAATGGGTCTTAGAGTATAACCAGTTGTTTTAAGCCGGTCGGCATAACTGGAAAATGACGATGAATAATTTTTATCAAGGCTGTTCCAAACCGAGTTTATGCTAAAATCGTTAACAAGCCTTAAGGTTTGTTCCTGATCAAGAGAGTTCTGGTCATTTTTGACTACACATCTAATCTTAAAATCACCTGTTTGATTTACTGCATTAAATTTGAATAACAAACTGGTTCCCTCTAGCTGTGTAGTTATTTCTGATAGCTGAGTTCCAGTCTGGCCGTTTAAGCTAAGCGTGATATTGTCTTTGTCGCTGTAATCTTTAAAATACCTGACTCCGATATATACTTCTGATGATTTAGATTGAAGCAGGTACTCCGGCGAAATGATAATCCTTTCAATTTTCTTAGGTGTTGATTGTGAATTTTCACCTTTTTTAGTGCATGAATAGAGCAGAATACTTATAAGAGCAAGTAAGAGCGTATGTTTTTTCATTATTGATGATCAGATACTCAAAAATAGTATTTTAAAGAGAAAATAAAAATTACAAATCATCAGGCATGTAGCCAATTCTTTTCCTTGGCCCAATTTTCTTATCGATGAGTCTATCTAAGTAGGTAAAAACCAATTCGATGTTTTTATCATGACTATTCAGCGTCTTTTTAATCTCTTCGATTTCAAGTTTGAGCTCGCCATTATCAATAATAAATTGGCGTATGCGCGAGAAAATCCTTACAATTTGAATGTTTACCTGAATCGCTTGCTTACTATTTAATACACTCGACAGCATTAATATGCCATGTTCTGTGAAAACATTGGGTAAATAGGTTCTTCCGCCTCTTTTACCTTTTGAGGTCACAATTTGTGACCTCAAAGATTCCCATTCTTCACCGGTTAGTTGGAACATGAAATCTTTGGGGAAACGTTCTATGTTTCGGCGGATACTTTGATTTAAAACCTTAGTTTCTACTCCATAAAGCTCAGCCAAATCGCTATCGAGCATCACTTTAAGACCTCTTAGCTCGTAAATTTTATTAACTACAATATTGTCAGGGATGATAGGAAGCACTTGTTTAGCTGTCATATCATTTTTTGGATTTGAATTGAAGATACAAAAAATAGATGCTTTAAACCAAAATTGAATCTATAATTTTTTTGATCTTTTCTTCCCTTTCTGCATAATTTCCGCAGATCTGAATATAGTTTATTCCACGTTTTTCAAGCTCATCCTTAAACAGATTAAACATTTCCAGGCGCCTATCTCCAAAATCGCGGAGATGATCGGCTACCCATTCTACATCAATATCTAGCAGAAAATATAAATCGTACCTGATTTCATTTTCGAGATCGTTTAGGATATCCGGAATCTCATTTAAATAGTATCGCGAGTATATTTTAGTCGTAATTAAATCAGTATCACAAAAAATGATTTTATTCGCAACTTTGGTTTTTTCTTTTACCCTTTCGGTTTGTGCTACCCCGATTTTGATAATATCATCAATTTTGATATCGTTCGAGTTGATGAATTCGCGTGCAACTTCTGGAACAAAGGTAGTTTGATAATGCATAGCCATTTTCTCGGCCATGGTCGATTTTCCTGTGCTTTCGGGGCCATAGAAACATATTTTCTTTACAAAATACGGGCGGACTACTTTTGGGATAAATCCCCAGTATTGGAATGGGTTGGCTCTGATCAGGGTTGCAGAAACAGGGATGAATTTTCTTGGTTCGTCAAACAAAATATGTTTAGCGTCTAAATTGGCAGCAAAAGGCTCTCCATAAAATTCTGAACTAAAAAGAATGTCGATCTTTGGATAAACCTCTCGCATTCTAATCGCCCAGATATTTGTCCGATTATTTAAAGGGAGTGTTTCATTATCAAAATCATCAGCAATAATGGCCGGCTTGATTTTGGGCTGATCTTTAAATATTTCTCTGATCCATTCGAAACGCACCACAGGATCAATCCTGTCTGCAGGAGTAAAACTCATGGATACAATCAATTCATCACATTGTGAAGCAGCGAAATTAATCAATGCAATATGCCCATTATGGATAGGCATAAACTTACCGATCACTAAACCCCTTTTCATGCCGTTTTAGAATAGCTCCGGAATTCCCTTATCCAATGCCACAATGCAAAAGCAGCAATAATGGTGAAGATGAAATATTCTACGCCCATAAACTTGATGCCTTTTAAAAAGTAAAGGTAAGTGGCTACAATATCGATAATCAACCAGATAATCCAGCATTCTACTCTTTTCTGGATCATTAAAAAAGTAGTAATTACACTCATTACAAAAATAAATGAATCAATAAAAGGATATGCGCTGGGTAAATTGAATAATAGAGGCAGCCAATTGTGTAGTTGGCTGGCTAAAGTACCCATTAGTAGTGTGCCAACAACGCCAACGGCCAGCAAGACTAGAAATTGCCTTAATGGCATAAAACTGATTTTAAGCTCCTTGTTTTTATCTTCTTCCTCAGGTTTTGGATTTTTCCATCGCCACCAACCCAGAATGTTGGTTATAAAAAAGAAAGCCATCAAAAACATGTCGGGGTAGAGCTGGTTTTGGTAATATAAAAAGGCCGATAAGAATACATTAACAATGCCAGCGGGCCAGCTCCAAACGCTGGCTTTTGCTGAAAGAATAACTGAAATAATCCCCGTAATTACAGCGAAGAATTCCAGATAGCTCATTTTATATTCAAGAACAGTGAAAAATATACTTTTGGCATCGAAAAAATCCATCTTTTCTTTTTTGAAGATCTACAAAATGCTAATGTAAATAATTTATTTGCGGCTCTTGGTTTTCTATTGGCAAACAATCCAAAAATATAGCTGTTATAAGAATATCCATTGGCTGATCGCCGTATTTATTAACCACAAATTTCGTTTATGCAGTATATCGACCAGATTTTCGGTTATCCAATTCCTTTGTTTTTTAAGAACATCATCATTGGATTAATAGCGGTATCTCTTGGTATTTTAATCAAGTTTATCATTCACAAAACTTTCATCCTGCTTTCGCGTTGGTGGGATTTTATCATTATAAAATCGACAGTAAAGCATTTGAGGAGACCTGTAGCCATTTTTATTCCCTTATTGTTCCTTAACTTCTCGTTAACGCTGATGGAGATGGCGCCAACATATCGTCTTCCAATAACCAAGATATTGGAAATTGCACTTACGATTACTTTTGCACTTATTTTGGTGAGGGCAATTAACGTTTTGGAAGATTATTTCTACCTGAAATATGACCTAAACAAAGAAAATAACCTAAAGGAACGTAAAATCAGAACGCAGTTGCAGTTTGTTCGAAAATTTATTGTTTCGCTTATTATTTTAATTACTGCTGCTATTATTTTATTGAGTTTTGAAAGCATGCGTAAAATCGGGGCTGGCTTACTGACGGGAGTTGGCATAGGTGGGATTATTATCGGCTTTGCGGCGCAGAAATCCCTTGGAAATTTATTGGCAGGCTTTCAGATTGCCTTTACCCAGCCGATCAGGATTGATGATGTTGTAATTGTAGAAGGCGAATGGGGAAAAGTCGAAGAAATTACTTTAACCTATGTGGTGGTTAATATCTGGGATCAACGGCGGTTGATCTTGCCGATTACCTATTTTATTGAAAAACCATTTCAAAACTGGACCCGTGTTTCTGCTGATCTGCTTGGAACGGTTTTTTTATATCTTGATTATACCATCCCGATTGAGCCATTGCGACAAGAATTAACCAGGTTATTGAATGCTAATCCACTTTGGGACAAACGTGTAAATGTGGTACAGGTTACCGATAGTACAAAAGATGGCGCCATCGAAGTCCGATTTCTGATGAGCGCTTCTAATTCTTCAAGGGCTTTCGATTTACGTTGCCATGTAAGGGAAGCTATGATTTCGTTTATTCAAACAAATTATCCTGAAAGTTTACCGAAGAAGAGATTGGAGTTTGAGAAACAGTAATTACATGCCAGTCTGAGCCTGTCGAAGACTCCCTAAATACTTCGACAGGCTCAGTATGACAATTGACCGAAATTATTTAAACATGCCTTTCAGCTTTGCTAATTTTTCCTGTAAATCGCCATCAGCATCTTTTGGCTCATTGCGGGGTTTGGAATTAGGCTTGCTGTTATTGGGTTTGTATTCTTGCTTAGGCTTATGTTCTTTAGACTCCCGACTGCGGACTTCAGACTTCGGACTAACTTCAGTTTTCATCGATAGCGAAATCCTTTTACGTGCTGCATCAACTTCCATTACCGTAACTTCTACCTTTTGGTGTACTTTAACCACATCATTCGGGTTAGCCACAAAACGGTTAGCAAGCTGACTGGTGTGAACCAAGCCATCCTGGTGTACGCCGATATCAACAAAGGCGCCGAAATTGGTGATGTTGGTTACAATTCCAGGCAGTTTCATGCCTACCCTTAAATCTGAAATCTCATTCACACCATCTGTAAAACTAAAAGCTTCAAACTGCTCACGTGGATCGCGGCCAGGTTTTGCAAGCTCTTTTAAAATATCCGTTAATGTTGGCAAGCCAATTTCATCCGTTACGTATTGCTGTGGTTTAATCTGCTTTTGCAGTTGTGTATCTTTCATTAAGGCAGAAACAGTAGTGCCAAGATCTTTCGCCATTTTATCTACTACGGCATAACGCTCAGGGTGAACACCACTCGTATCTAAAACATTTTCTGCATTGCGGATGCGTAAGAAACCTGCTGCCTGCTCATACGCTTTATCGCCCAAACGGGGTACTTTTTTCAAGCTTTCACGGTTTTTAAAAGCACCATGAGTATTTCTGTATGCTACAATATTCTGTGCTAAAGTAGGACCCAGGCCCGAAACATAGGCTAAGATCTGTTTTGAGGCCGTGTTTAATTCTACACCAACAGCATTTACGGCACTGATTACTGTATCATCCAAACTTGCCTGTAATTTATTCTGATCAACATCATGTTGGTACTGACCAACGCCGATAGATTTTGGATCTATTTTTACCAGTTCTGCCAATGGATCCATTAAACGGCGGCCGATTGAAACCGCTCCACGTACGGTAATATCCTGTGTAGGAAATTCTTCTCTGGCCGCTTCTGATGCTGAATAAATCGAAGCGCCACTTTCGTTAACCATTACAATAGTGATGTGCGGTAAATTTAGCGCACGAACAAAAGCCTCGGTCTCTCTTCCTGCAGTACCGTTACCAATGGCAATGGCTTCAACATTATGTTTTTCACAGAGCTGTTGGATGATAAATTCGGCATTTTTTACATTCCCTTGTCCAGTATGGGGATAGATCGCGGTATTTTCTAATAGCTGACCTTGTTTATCTAAACAAACCACTTTACAGCCGGTACGAAAACCGGGATCGATAGCCATTACATTTTTTTGACCCATTGGGGCTGCCAATAACAATTGACGTGCATTTTCGGCAAAAACCCTGATAGCCTCTTCGTCCGCTTTTTGTTTGGTCAATACACGAAGTTCGGTTTCCATAGCTGGTTCCAGTAAACGTTTATAACCATCTTCTAAAGCCTGCTGAACTTGTTTTGAAGCGGCATTATTGCCTAAAATAAACTGGTTCTCTAAAATGGCAATGGCATCTTCTGCTGGTGGAAGTGCATCTAATCTTAAAATCAATTCCTTTTCGCCACGGCGCATAGCCAAAACACGATGTGAAGCTGCTGTTTTAACCGGCTCGCTCCATTCAAAGTAATCTTTATATTTAATGCCTTCTTCTTCTTTTCCTTTGATCACTTCTGATTTAAAAACAGCTTTTTCCTGAAAATAAGTGCGCATTTTGGTCCGCGCCTCTACATTTTCAGAAATCATTTCGGCTATGATATCCCTTGCGCCAGCTAAAGCTTCGTCAAGTGAGTTTACACCTTTCTCAGCATTGATAAATTTATCTGCTGATAGCTCTAAATCAAAAGCATTTTGCTCAAATATCTGCAATGCCAAAGGCTCTAAGCCTTTCTCTTTTGCTACCGATGCACGTGTTTTACGCTTAGGTTTAAATGGCAGGTAAATGTCTTCTAAAAGCGAAATGGTTTCAGCTTCGTTGATCTTTTTTTCCAGTTCGGGTGTTAACTTGCCAAGCTCGGTCATCGATTTCAAAATTGCTTCCCGGCGCTTGTCTAAATCGCGCAACTGCAAAACCCGATCGCGGATTGCAGCTACTTCAACCTCATCTAAACTGCCTGTGGCCTCTTTACGGTAACGCGATATAAAGGGTACAGTTGCACCTTCATCTAACAAATTTATGGTTGCCGTTACTTGTTTTTCTGCAACTTTTAATTCGGCTGCAATTATTTTATGGTGGGTTAACATATCCTAATGGTAAAAATTAAAGGAAGCAAAGCTAATCAGGATTTGCGGGATTTAATGATTTTTAGAATGAAGTTTTCCACCGAAATTTGTGAGTAAGTTTTTGGAAAATGCTAGGGTTATATTCACAGGCGTTCGATCATTTTTCCATTTATAATCAGCCAGTTGTTGGGGAACAATTTTACAAGTCTTTGCTTTTCAGTCTCGGTAACCTGCCCGGTAAGTTCTAATCTTCTAATTTGAATTTTACCCAGTTCGTCAGGAATAGCAATGTTTTTTAAGAATTTGATCCGCAATGTGCCTATGCTTTTTAAAGCATACAGCTCCTTTGGAATTTCGCTAATGTTACTCATTGAAAGATCATCAGCGCTGGTTTTATTGCCGAAAACGGAAGTTTCGGATGGTGCATGGTCTTTATTTACAATAGCCCAGCTCATTTCCGGTTTCATAGTGAAATCTTTGTTATTTTGGGATAAACCGATAAACCCTGCCCAAATTTCCATATTGTGCTTCGTGTGGTGTGCTGCATCTTCCAGAATAAAAGGAACTTTTACAATCTCCGAAGCCAGATTGTTTACGCTGTTAATTGGTTTTAAACCTGTTTTGTTTCCTTCTTTGGTATAAGGAAAGAACTTTACAATCCAGCCGTCTATTGTATTTACCGTTCCATATTTCTTTTCGGTATGGTATTTTACCATATTCATCCAGAAATCTTTATTTACTTTTCCTTTTTTCGCAGCTATTATTTCTTCGATGATCGGGATGAGTTCATTTGTCCACCACTCTAATTTATACTGCGAGAGATATTTTGTTTTCTCCAGTAATTTTTTCCAGTCTTGCGTGGTGCCTTCGATGGTAATTTTTGGGATGCCGCAGCCAATAATAATCACCTTAAATTCGAAATAAGATTTTACGGTTTCCATAATCGTAACCTGGCTTACAATTTTCGAGGTAGGGGTGGTAGTGCTAAAATCGGAGGTCAAAACACCCACCAGTTTTTGGCCTGTATAATCGTTAATCTGCGCGTTAAATTGCTGAAAAATTGAAGCCCAATCTGACTTGGGGTTACCAAGCCAGATTTTATCTGAAACAACGGTTAAAGTCTTCCTTCCCTCAAAGTTTACCATCTGCGAGCTAAGTTCTTCTGCATTTTGAGTGATATGCCGGGCAAAACCCTGGCTGATCAATAACCAGAAAATATCGTGAGAGATCACAAACGGCCTGTGATCTATATATGAATTTAAAATGCCCGTTAGGAAAGGGTGCTCACCATAATAAACCAAACTGTCGGGTAGATTTTCAATATTTCTTTCTACATCTGCTTTCAACACTTTGAGTATTTCCGAAGTAGGAACAACAGGAATAAGTTTTGCTGGTTTCGAAAGTGTTTCAATTTCTACAACTGTTGCTTTCTGGCAAAATGATTTGGTAGAGATAAAGATGACTAGGAGTAGAAGTATTTTTTTCATTGGAATATAATTTGTTTTTAACGGTAATGAAGCTATCATGAGCAATATTCATCGCTGTTTGTGAGCGTTTGCTCATGATGGTTTCATCTGGTCGGCGTTGATTTAGTAAGGTTTTACTAAACAGATGCCTTTTTGAACTGTTTTCCATAATTATACCTCCATTATTCCCAGAGGAAGCCAGGAATATTAAGATTTTTTCTTTTTAACTTTCTCTAAATCTCTTTCTGCTTTAAACTTGGTGATTCTTGTAATCAAATCTAGAGGTAAAGGTTTGTCTAAAGGAAACTGTACTGCTCCTTTACTCCATTTATACGGGGTAAATTCTTCTTTAAATGCTTCAATTCCTGAGCCAGTTGGATAAAAGCCAATGTGTTTAGCATAGCCTGCAAAATAAACCAGCACCATGTTTTGTTTAAAGGCGGGCATACCATAACTGATTACTTCTTTCGCTTCTGGTACGGCTTTGTGTATAGTTTCACGGATTTGCAGTAACAGCTTTTGTGTTGCTACCGGAAAATTAGCAATGTATTGGTCAATGTTTTCTGGTTTTGGCTGTTCCATAGTCGGTGGTTTTGTAAGCTGAATTTACAAAATTTCTTAAAACCTATTCGCTGACCTGGATATCGTATTTGTGTAATAGTTGAAAATGTAAAGCACATTTGGACGCTGCCCTGAAAGAGGGAATAAAAAAAATCCCCCAAATTGCTTTGGAGGATTTATATGTTTTGGTCGTCGCCTAAACTCAGACTATAATTTATAAATTACTTTTTAACGTACATTACTTCTTTTACCGCTTTAACAACACGCTCAGCGTTTGGTAAGCTTGCTGCGATTAAAGTTGGTGAATATGGAAGCGGAACGTCGGCACAGGTGATACGTAAAACCGGTGCATCTAAATAATCGAATGCATGTTTTTGTACCATGAAAGCAATCTCTCCAGAAAGAGATGCCAAAGGCCATGCCTCTTCTACAACAACCAAACGGTTTGTTTTCTTAACAGAAGCGATAATGGTATCATAATCGATAGGACGTACAGTACGTAAATCGATCACTTCAACATTGATTCCTTCTTTAGTTAATTCTTCTACAGCTGGGTTTACAACGCGGGTTAACATTTTACCAAAAGTTACAATGGTTACATCGGTACCTTGTTTGGTTACATTTGCTTTTCCTAATTCGATATAGTATTCTTCTGCCGGAACATCACCTTTATCGCCGTACATTACTTCAGATTCCATGAAAATAACCGGATCCTGATCTATAATTGATTGCTTTAATAATCCTTTTGCATCGTAAGGAGTAGCCGGAACGACCACTTTTAACCCTGGTGTGTTTGCAAACCAGTTTTCGAAGTTTTGAGAGTGTTGTGCCCCTAATTGACCTGCGTTACCTGTTGGGCCACGGAAAACCATAGGGCATGAGAACTGACCACCACTCATTGATAAAATTTTAGCAGCACCGTTGATAATCTGATCGATAGCTACTAATGAGAAGTTAAAAGTCATAAATTCCACAATTGGAATAAGGCCTGCTGTTGCTGCACCAGTTGCAATACCTGCGAAACCTAGTTCGGCAATCGGGGTATCGATAATGCGTTTCGCACCAAACTCATCAAGCATACCCTGACTTACTTTGTACGCACCGTTATATTCTGCTACTTCTTCACCTAATAAAAAAACGCGGTCATCTTTACGCATTTCTTCGCTCATGGCTTCGCGTAGTGCTTCTCTAAATTGGATTTCTCTCATTGTAAATTTTAATAACGGTGGCAAATATAATTATTAATCGCTTTGAAACCAAAGGCTAAAATGCCTATGTTTTGTAATAATTATAGGTAATATGCCTAATTATTCAGGCTTTTTAAGGCTGTTTTTTTTGTTTATCTATTAAAAGAAGAAATAATATTGGGCAATTGTGTTTTTGATTAGCTTATTGTATCAAAGCTTATGCTTTTTCCAAAATATCTTCTTCAAAATGAATAATATCCATCTTCATAATTAAAAAATAAGGTAGGGTTCATCTTTACTGGATAATATCTAAGGCTTAATGATTTGGATTTAATAAACCATAAATCTCACTATCAAGAAACTGACCTCTGAAATAATAATCTTGTTTAAAATGCGCTTCTTTTACAAAGCCATGTTTAATAAGCATCTGTCTTGAAGCATCATTTTCTACGTTAATATTGGCACTGATGGTATGCAAATTCACTTCTTCGAAACCAAAAGCGATTGATTTTTTCAGTGCTTCGGAAATAATTCCTTTTCTCCAATAATCCGGATGGAGCATGTAACCAATTTCAGCCCTGTGGTTAGCAAAATCAGTGCGCCAATAACCTATGGATCCGATCATTTTTTCAGGGTTTTCTTTTAAGGCGATTACCCAAGCCAGGTTATCGCCGTTTTCGTAACCATTTCTAAAACGTGAGATAAAATCTTTGATCTCAAAAATATCTTTGGGCCTTTCCCTATCAATATATTTCATTACCGTTTCATTGGTGCGCATGTCAAAGAGTGTTTCGGCATCAGCGAGATCATGTTCGCGAAGAATTAAACGCTCGGTTTCAAGAACTGGGAATTTTGTGAAATTTAAGGTTAGCATTTTTAAAGATCTTCTTTTTCTAAGATAAATCCATACTTGTCTGCAAATTCTTTGACTTCAGATTCAAAAGATTTTTTGGTATGATGAATTTCTTGATTTTTAATATAATTGGTAACTGCCTGCAAACCAGATTCACTAACGGATACGGCAAAATAGTCATCCTTCCATATAAAAGGTATGTCTGTTAGCATATTTTTATTGATCCAAAATGATGATTCTCCTTTTATGAGCTGAGCTACTTTTGCGATTGTTTGTTCCCTTCCTAGAGATATTAGACAGTGAATGTGTTCGGTGTATCCATTAATTGCCTGTAGAAAAATAGATTTTTCTCTACAATTTTCCATAATGTGCCTTTGAACTTTATAGCGGATGTTTTTTGTTAAATAGGGATGCCGGTTTTTGGTTGAGAACACTAGGTGAACCCAAATTCTTACATACGACATAATTGATGGTTTGATTAGCCTAATATAAGGAATTTTTGCAGTCTGTTAAAACAGACTGCGAGGAAATACAAATTAGCCTATAACTAAAATTTATGCTATTCATTGCGATTGGCTTCAGCCAATGGCAACAAAATTTATTTTCCAAACAAGGTTTTATAAATAGAATATTTGTAATTATCCTCAATAGTGCTGGCAACGAAATAAGGTGCTTCGAAAAGTTCAGTTAACTTTTTTCTTAGCTCAGCAAGAAATTCCGGCTTAATTTCTTCTAAATAAGCTCCCGATAGACTTTGCCTGCCTGATTTAAACCAAACGCCATCTACGCTCATTGTTTTTACTACATAAAGGTTGGGTTCTACAAAAGTTCTGCCCGAGAATTGTTCGTAAGCAAAGGTGTACAACAAAGTTTGGATTAAAGCTTTATTGATATGTTTGCCATCAGAGTTGAATAATTCAGGAACGTCTTTAAAGGTTAACTTATCACTTCCGGTTTTGTAATCAATAATTTTAGTTACCCCATCTTTTACATCAACACGGTCTATAAAACCAAATATTTTAACGCTGGCTTCTTTTCCTTTAAGCGGGAAACTGATTTCGGCTTCTACTTTTTGCTCTAGGCTAATGATCGTAAATGGTGTTTGTGCTTCATCCTGATTTAAAATGATGTTTACATAGGCATCAACAATTGATAAAATTACCTTTTGCATGCCCTTATATTCCATCACTGTATCGGGATTTTTAAACATCACGGCATTAAACCCTTTTTGTATCAAAGTGGGAATCTGTTTCCGCTTTTCTTTAATCTGCTCTGCAGTAATTTCAGCCGACCTTAAATCCTCGTAAAAATACTCCATCACTTTGTGTAAAATCGACCCTATTTCATTGGCTTCAACCACAGCACTTACTTCCTTAGGTTCTTTAATACCAGCAATGTAATTGAAAAAGAAATCTATTGGGTTGGAGATATACTGCGTAAGTGCTGACGGGGAAAGCACTTTCTTTTTATCGAGGTACTTTTGAAGCGTTTCCTGGATAAAGGCATTATTGGTTTTCTCGATCTTTACTTCCTTAAGAGGCTCGGTTTTGACCTCCAGATTAAGCTCATTATAGGTGAAATCGAAACCGCTTTCGTACTCGAGCTGCTTTAAGATTCTGCTGGCTTCACCTGAAGTAGACTCATCTGTTAAGCTATTATAGACAAAATTGATATTCTTTGCTCTCTGTAATAGACGGTACACCATATAGGCGGAAATGGCATCAAGATTTTCAAGAACCGGAAGGCCGTAAACGCGGCGTATAGAATCGGGAATAAAACTATTACCGATGGATGATTTTGGAATGATACCTTCGTTGAAGCCTAAAATCACCACTTTGTCGAAATTTAAGTTCCGGGTTTCGAGTAATCCCATTACCTGTATCCCATTTAGCGGATCGCCAGAAAGCGGTACCGCAATGGCCTGCAGTGATTTTTGAACAAGATAAATTACAAAGGGGATTTCCTCTTTACCGATGTGGTTGCTAAAAGTATCGTGTAGCCTGTTTAATTCCTGTATGGTTTTTACGAATAGTTCGGCGTCGATTTTTTTTAGCGTTTTCGCATTCGATAAGCGAGTTAACACATAATCGAGCACATCCAATAAATTAGTTACAACATGGTGCGGATCATCGATTTTTTTATAGAAAGCTTCAAATAGTCCGCTTTGGCGTAATAAGCGTTTATGGTCGATCTCCACCTGGTTTTCTTCCAACAATGCGGTTAAAATTTTATCCCGCATTTTCTGGGTAAGTCCTGTTAGGGGATGAGTTAAAAATGCCTCTACATTTTTATAGCTTACTTTATCCCGCTGTAAAATCTCCAGCTGACTGCCCAGCCATAAATCTACCAAACCAAAAATACTTGAGGTTGACAGTGCAAAACCCATGGTTATGTTGAGGTCAATTTCTTTTCCATTCAGGTTGGTTGGAATCGTTTGCAGCGTGGGAATCAACAGGCTTTCATCTGCCAAAACCACCACTGTTTTACCAACAGTCTCATTATCTGTATAATCTTCCTCTAAAATATTATTTAGGATTTTGGCCTGCGCCGATTGCCCCTGAACCTTGAAAACCTTCACATGGTGTTCTTCAGATTTCATTAAACTTTCGTGGTTGGCAAATACATTTTTTAAACCCAGTTGGTTAATGTTTTTGCGTAAGAACAAACCTGCTTCCTGCGATATATCATCCAAATAATAAGCATCAGCATCAAAATAAAACAATGCTTTGTCGGCCTCTTGTAGCTGGGTAAATATTTTAGCTTCGGCGCTGCTCAAAGCATTAAAACCTACAAAAATGATTTTACCCTTATCAAAATTCGAAATAAACTGCTGGTGATTGGTAATGTCATCGGCCAGGTGGCGATAAACAGAGCCGTTGGTTAAATATCCCTGCTCTTTAAGCGTTGCATGAAATTTATGGTAAAGCTTGGGCATCCTGCGCCACATCTTGATGAACAGTTCCTGTTGTTTTTTGTGTTTTCCTTCAGAATAGGATGTCCAGAACTGGGCTAGGAACTCATATTGCTCAGGGCTTAAATAATCGAAATCTTTATTGATGACCGAAATATCTTCCAGATCGCGGTATAGTTTCTCTGCATCAACCAGGTCGGCATCAATCTGATTAAAATCGCTTAAGATGATCTTGGCCAATGGAAAAAACTTATGGCTCGAAATGCTTTCCAATTGTTCTTCGGCAAGCAGTTGATTATAAATACGGTGTAAAGTAAAAAACTGGAGGTAAAAATCGGCTATTTTATAACTGGTAGAACTGGCGAAAAATTCTTGTATGGTAAAAAATGAGGGACTGAAAAAAGGCTTGCCAATGATATCGGCGAAGTGTTTCTGCAAATAGGCCGATGGGCGTTTATTGTTAAAAACAATGGCACAGTTTTCCAGCTGATTTCCAAATCTGGTGACTAAATCTTCGGCAACTTCCTGTAAAAATGGTTTCATCTGCATATTATACTAGTTTCAACTTGCCATTAACTGCGTAGAAAAGATAGGTTTTAATATTTTGATAGCCCATCTCTGAAAGTAATATTCTGTAACTATTTACCTGTTCGATGTGTTTGTCGCTTTCTTCCAAAGTAAATTTATAATCCAGAATAATTACTTCATCGGCATTGATTAGCACCCTGTCCGGGCGATGAAGCTTACCGTGGGCATCAATAATATTTTTTTCTACGATACTTTCACTGGCTTTACCTAAAATAGCCTGCAGTTCAGGATTGTTCAATACTTCAAGTGCTGAATCGATTAATTTCTGTCTTTCTTCTTCCTTAATAATGCCCTGCAAAACCAGATTGCCTGTATAATCATTTACCTCTTTTGAAGTACTGGCACTGGCCAGGATATCATGTAACAAGGAACCTTTTCTTCCTGATTTTTCAATATTGACCAAATGCTTTAAATGTTTGTCTTCTGATGGGATATAAAGCGCTGATAGGCGGGTTGTAGTAGGGTAACTTTTTAAATTGATAAAATTAGAATCCTCAGATTTACTTTCAATGGTTACATAATCGACAATTTCGTACACGCCATTTTCATCAAACTGCTCATCGAAAGTAAAATTGATCACATCGCCGATATTAGACAACTTTAGCTCTTTTTTTGCCATCGTAGCGATGTACAAATAATCTTTTGAACGTGTGGTAGCCACATAAAGCATATTCAACGCATCCATATTATTATAAAGTAATTCCTCATAATATGCTTTCGCGATTGCCGAATCGGCCAGGGCTTCATTGTATTTTAAAGGAATCCCTTTAAGTTCCTTGTAAACCGTTTCTTCAGAAGAGACCCAAAAAGTGCCATTTGGTTTACCTTTAATTTCCCAGTTGCAAAAGGGAACAAAAACAGCCCTAAAAGCAAGGCCTTTTGCTTTATGTATGGTAATAATCTGTATGGCATCAGCTCCCTCCGGAGAGGGTAGTGATTTTTTGATGCCGTCTTCTTCCCACCAGGTTAAAAAGGAAATAATACCTTTTTCGCCAAGCTTGCCGGCAGAAGCGGTTAAATCTCTAAAAGCTAAGAGATAGGGTAAATTAGCGGTCAGGTTTTTTAGCCCATAACTTTCAATTAATATCTCTACCAGCTCAGGTAATGGGAGTTGTAACCAGCTTTGCCAGTTCTCGCACAAAGCTACAGGTAAAACTTCGGTGAGTGTGTTTAAAGGCTTATTGTTGAGGCTCAGGTAATGATTGGCATTGATCTCTTTCTCGTGTAAGGAATGATACAGTGCTATACAATTGGCTTTATACAATGCTGTTTGCGATTCTAGACCGATGAGCACTTTCAAAGTATTGATGATGAGCTGTATCGCTGAGTTGTTCGAAATCAATAAAGCATCGCCTGATAAAACCGGTAAGTTATGCCCCATTAATTTTTTAACCGTCAGTAAGGCTTCGCTGTTCGAACGAACCAAAATGGCAATATCTTTTAGTGCATACTGTTGTTCGTTTTTGAGGTGCTTTATTTCTTCAACTATATCATCCAGGGCAATATCCCTGAAAACAGTTTCGGTAAAACGCGCTTCGTTAGGAGCATGATCTTTGCCGAACTTTTTAATTTTGATGGTTCCGCCTTTTAAGGTATTGGTGGCAAAGTTCTGGGTTGAGCCACTATAAATATCGGTAATAATCTGTTGGTAATGCTGTTCCTGCCACCATTTGGAGATACTGTCAGGTTTGCTTGCCAGGTTTTCGTTCAGTTCATTCTGCAGGGTTAATGGAATGGCTTTATAGAGGAAATTGTTGAACGTGATGATGTTCTCGGCACTTCTATAATTTTCTTCCAAACTTTCTTCCAATACATTTTCTGCACCAACATCTAACTTGGCGTGTTTATGCAGGATGTTCCAGTCGCCATTGCGCCAGCGGTAAATAGATTGCTTGGTATCGCCAACAATCAGGTGATCGATCAGATCCTGACTAGGCGTAGCCATCGCATTTGTTAAGAGCGATTTAAAACTTCCCCATTGGCTGGTCGAGGTATCCTGAAATTCGTCAAATAGAAAATTACGGTAGCGGTTGCCCACTTTTTCCCAGATAAAAGAAGGATTATCGCCTGCATCTTCGGTAATACCTGAGATCAGTTTTTGTGCATCGCTAATGAGCAGGTTATCATTTTCTGCCCGGTACTGTTTCAATAATACGGCAATTTCCTGCATCAACCGTAAATAGTAAAGATTTTTATTAAAAGCGATGGCGAGGCTGTAATTTGGTAAATGTGCTAAATAATGCGTTTTTAATTTCTGGAGGATCGGATTTACCGTATCATAAGCCTCTGGAAAGTTTACATTTTTTTGAAACCACTCATCAGGTTCGTCGATTAAATTGAAAAGCGGCTCTATTTTAGAAAAATCGCCCCTTGCCACCAAAATAATTTTAGCCAGCGGACTACGCGATTTCCCTTTGAGATGCTCGGTTTCTACGCCGATTACGTTCAGGGCTTCATTTGCTTCAGTAGCTAAAGAAATCAGTTCGTCTTCGAAGTTTTTGATTTCATCTTTGGTTACACTAATGTATTTTTTAAAAAGTTCATCAACGTTTTCTAAACCTAAAGCAGATACTGCATCTTCGAAAATCTGGAAACGTTCAGAAAATATCTCTCCAATTAAGTTATAAAGTTCGAATTTATAGTTCCAGCTTTTGTTGTCGCTAATGCGTTCGATAGCCAGATCGATGATCCATTGTAAGAGCTGTTTATTATGGTCTAAAGCTTCGTCCAGTTTGTTTACAAGGTCATCTTTAACCTTGTCATAATTCATTTCTAAATTATAATCGGCATTTAACCCTAACTCGAAAGCAAAACCACGGATTACTTTTTGCACAAAGCCATCAATCGTACTTACCGAAAAACGGCTGTAATCGTGCAAAATTTTCCGGTAGATCTTATCTGCTTTAAACTGTAATTCCTGCGGACTTAATATCGGATAGGCAAGTAAAATGAGTTTCCGATAATCTTCAATCTTTTTCGATGGATTGCCCTTTGCCAGTCCTAACAAGACCTCGAGGATTCTCGTTTTCATTTCTTCGGTTGCCTTGTTGGTAAAGGTTACTGCTAAAATTTCCCGGTACTTATTGTCTCCACTGAAAAGTAAAGTAAGGTAATGTGCGGTAAGACTAAATGTTTTACCGGAACCTGCGGAGGCCTGAAGAATTTTGAGGGGTTGGGGCATAATATGATTTCTCTCGAATTCTAAACTTACAACAATTTAAAATTTTCCCGAAATCATGATATCAACAATTCATAATGGTCAGGCTTTTTTACTCTTCCGTTTATTGAGTGTTTTATGGCTGATTCTTGCAGGGCGTTCGGCCATTTCGATTGGCAGACCAAGCAGATCGCGAATTACAACCGAGGCGCAGGCACCGCCAAATGCTGCAGGCAGATAAGAAACTGTGCCGTAAGCCGAGCGTTTGAAATTACTTCCATCAGTCATGATTATTGAGTTTTTATCCATTTCTTCTGTTGAAAAAACAGCCTTTATTTTGCTGGCATTTGCAAGTTTATTCAACCTTTTACGCACATAACTGGCAAAAACACATTGATAGGTATCTGGAAGCAAAGTAATTCTTATTTTGGTAGGGTCCATTTTACCGCCTGCACCCATTGAACTTACGATGGGAATGTTCTTTTCTAACGCAGTTCCCAGCAAAGTGATTTTAGGCATTACACTATCAATGCAATCCATAATGTAATCAAAGCCAGATTCTAAAATTTCCCTGCATTTCTCGGGGGTAAGAAAAGTGTTTACTACATGGAGTTTTAACTCGGGATTAATGGCCAATAAACGCTCTTGCATAATTGCGGCTTTGCTCACACCATGATTGGTTGCCAAAGCAGGCAGCTGCCTGTTCCGGTTGGTCGGGTCAACTACATCACCATCAACAATGGTCATTTCGCCAACGCCTGAGCGGCAGATAAATTCGGCAGCAAAAGAACCAACTCCACCCAAGCCGATTACTAAAACGTGTTTCGATTGGAGTTTATCTATTCCATCATTTCCAACAAGGAGGGCAGAGCGCGAAAGCCAGCTAACATCAGACATAATTTCTTGTATTCGACTGCATTATTCTTCGACAGGCTCAGAATGACAAGTCTATGTTAAATTCAATTTTTTCCAGTCAGCAAAAATACGAGCTTTAAGCTCATTAATGCTACATTTTTTTAAAATGGCTGCTGCTTGGTAAATTTCTTCAATTGAGATATCCGAATCATCAGTTTCCAGGAAAAATTGATCGGTACTTTGAATCAGTTTAGCTGCACCCGAATTTTCTTTTAAAGCAGTTATTCCAAAGGAAAGATGAAAACCTTTATCCAGTAGCTGTTGGCCAAGCTGTTCATTTTTGTTAAAACCATGGATAATCATCGGTACTTTAACTTTTAATCGTTCTTTAATTGCAATTAACTCTGAAAAGCATTTAACACAATGTAAAATCAATGGTTTTTTAATTTTTTCTGCCAATTCGATCTGATTTTCTAGAATTATGGTCTGATTTTCCAGATTTTCACCTCTCAGTCGATCTAAACCACACTCCCCAATCTGTTTTACGTTTGTTTGATTGGCCACAACGTTTAGATATTTCATCTGAAGTTCGAGCTGATCAATTTTAGCAAACCAGGGATGTAGTCCAACAGAAATTGGCTTGGTTTTAGGCATCGCTAAAAAGATATCGCTGGTTAACGACAAACTTTGAATGCTGATTACCCCAGGTTGAGTAGCAACTTTATGGGTATGTATGTCTAAAAAATCCATTGGAAAACAAAGATAGATAAAAATGGAAGGTGGAAAAAGTGAAGATATTGATTAAACTAAACCTCCCATATCAATGCAGTTCCATTCTATGGACTATGGACTATGGACTATGGACTATGGACTGTTTCTGCTCTGTAAAGAATTCGCGAATAATACATTGTAACCCTAGACTTTATTACATTTGCTATTATTATTCATTGAAAATCATGAAAAAATTAATCATTTTATTAACTGCTGTGTTAATTTCGACAGCGGCGTTTAGTCAGGCGAAAAAAGAAGGCGTTCATATCTATAACCCTCAAGCAGACGCTAAAGCTGAAATTACAGCAGCGGTTGCAAAAGCTGCCAAAGAAAATAAACATGTTTTGTTGCAGGTTGGCGGTAACTGGTGCAGTTGGTGTATTGCCTTTCATAATCTGGTTGACAGCACAGCAACGCTAAAAAAATACATTAACGATAATTTTGAAACCGTTCTGGTTAATTACAGCCCTGAAAATAAAAATGAAACTGTTTTAGCAAGTTTAGGTTACCCTCAACGTTTTGGTTTTCCGGTATTTTTAGTTCTGGATGGGAAAGGGAAAGTACTGCACATCGAAAATTCTTCTTACTTAGAAACCGAAGAAATTGGCGCTAATGGTAAAAAGAAAGTTGGGCATGATGTAAAGAAAATTACTTCCTTTTTAAAAGGATGGACAACCGCCGCGGTTAATCCTGAAACCTATAAGCCGAAGGCTAAATAGAGGTTTTAGGGTAGAAAGGTGTAAGGTTTAGGAAGAAAACTGGGCAACTTAAAAATAAGAAAGCCGTTCTGATTTTACATCAGAACGGCTTTCTTATTTAATCATCTAGATCATCTCCTTCCACTTCATCATCAAGGTTTAACTCATAAGATGCCCTAGATGCTTCGTCAGCTTGTTCCAGCAGATCTTTATCATGTTCAATGCTGGTATCGTCACCATTAATTTCGTTGATATTTTCAACATCATCCTCTCTGCGTAAAGCATCGTTTGGGTCATTTGAATAATTGTCGTCTTCTGGATCTATCATAATATTAAGGTTTTATATTAGATAATCGTTTTGAAGATGAAATTGTTTTAGGGAAAGCTAAAAGACTAAAGCTAAAAGACTAAAGCTGAAAGAGCAAAGCAATAGATTGATTATCCGTAAACGCTGTATTTCCGGAGCTAAAATATATAAATAAAAAATGCCGGATGAGTAATCATCCGGCATGCAATTCTTTTTCGAATTAAAGCCCTCCCTTTTAGGGGAGGGTTGGGAGGGGTTAAAGGCCATCTCCAAATTTATAGAATGGCGCCACACCTACAGGCAACTTTCCTGTTGGTGCCAATCTGTTATTAATTACAGCAGCAGCTGAAATCTGCATATAATCTTCTTTTTGGTAGGCAACAAGCAAACCTTTACTATTTTCTAAGCCTGATAAACCAGCCAGATTATATGGATTTGCAAAGAGCGCAAAAACGGCATTCTTTGCCGATAATTCTTTAATAAAATTCTTTACGCCTGCATTTAACGGGATATTGTTTGCTGGCCTTGCGCGGCTATCGTGAATGCCCACAATCACCTGGTCAAAAGCGCCGATTTCGCGGGCGATATTCGAAATCTGAGTAGCACTGGCATCTTTATCCAGCACATAATAAACAGAGTTATAATAACCTTTTGAAACCTCTTTTTGGAAAGTGGTAACCGAGGGTACGCCAATACTGATAATGGCTGTTCTTCTGATCGGAATAAGGCGCTTGATATAATCTTTACCTTTTAATAGGGTTACTGACGCATTCGCCAGTTCTTGCACCAAAGCATTGCTCGACTTGCGGTTTATGGCAGCAACAACACCTTGTGTTACAATGGTATCGCGCCTAGCCAGGCCTGCCCAGTATTTTGCAGTTAATATTTTACGTACGCTTTGGTCTATTTCGGCCATGCTTACACGATCCTGCCTTACGGCTTTGCGCACCAATTTGATGGCCCTGTCGCTGTTTTCAGATAGCTCAATAATATCGTTTCCGGCAATGATACCCATTAAATCAGCTTCACCATCTTTGAAATATTTTACCACGCCTTTCATATCCATCGCGTCAGAGATAATCAAACCTTTAAAGCCTAATTTCTGTTTCAAAATGCCCGTAACAATCGGTTTAGACAGGGTAGAAGGTAGGTTTGGTGTAGCATCTAACGATGGGATGTTCATGTGGGCAATCATCACACCAGATGCACCTTGTTTAATCAGCTCTTTAAAAGGATACATCTCCAAGGTATCCAAACGAGTGGCCGAGAAAGTAAGCTGAGGCAGATCGTAGTGCGAATCTACATCAGTATCGCCATGACCAGGGAAATGTTTCAACGTAGTTAATAAACCGCCATCCTGCATACCTTTCATATAAGCGGCAACCTTAGTGGTTACGTTGTACTTGTTTTCGCCGAAAGAGCGGTAGTTGATTACGGGGTTTTTAGGATTGTTGTTAATATCGGCATCGGGTGCCAAATTCATCTGCATCCCCATGCGTTTGTAATCTTTAGCCACTTCCAGGCCCATTTTATACAATAATTCTTTGTTTTGGATGGCACCCAAAGTCATTTGATAAGGATAAGAAATGGTACTATCCAAACGCATGCCCAGGCCCCATTCGCCATCATTTGCCACAATTAATGGTACCCTGCTTAATTTTTGATAGGCATTGGTGGCTAAAACCTGCCGACCAGGGCCTCCTTGAAAAAAGATAACCCCACCCAATTGTTCTCTTTTAATTACCTGGCCAACTGAATCGGTATATTTTTTACCCAAATTGGTATGCGCTCTAACAAAGAACATCTGTGCAATACGTTCTCTACGGTTAAGTTTGTTAAAAACCGAATCTACCCATTTAGGTTGATTGGCCAGTAATTCTAAATAGGTTTTCTGTTGTGCGCTTGCCGAAAATGCAGCGCCACAAAGTGCAATGAGTATAAATAAGTTTTTTTTCACGTGTTTTGTTGTATCTGCTGCCGCTAAATTAGTAATCAAAAGGCGAATTAAACAAAAACCAATCCAAGTAATCGATTTAATACAATGTGTTGTAAGCCTGTTGCTTTTTAATGCTGTATAGGTTATAAATATTGATCTCTGCTATTTATACATGCCCTTGCCTTCAATGAAATCGATCACTTTATCGGGCAGAAAAAACTGTACATTCTTTTTCTCTTTAATGGCTTTGCGGATAAATGTTGATGAAATTTCCATTAAAGGGGTTTTGGTAAAAGTGATGGAAGGATGATTTTCCCATTCACTTACATTCGCCTCAGGGCGTGGGTAAACGTAAATCTGATAATTTTTTAAAAGCACCTCGTAGTTTTTCCATTTTTTAAATGATACCAGATTATCTGCACCCATAATCAACACAAATTCCTTTTCAGGGTATTTCTCATGAAGATAGGCTAAGGTATCGATGGTGTAAGATGGTTGAGGCAATGCAAATTCGATATCGCTCACACGGATGTGTTCTGCATTTTCGGTAGCCAGTTTGGCCATTTCCAAACGGTCGTACATGTTGGTTAAACCACTCTTATCCTTTAGCGGATTATGTGGCGAAACCACCAACCACACTTCATCAAGTTCGGTATGGTTAGCCATGTAATTGGCAATAATTAAATGCCCGGTGTGGATTGGGTTATATGAACCGAAGAAAAGACCAGTTTTCATGTTTGCGGTTTTCAGTATTATTGATCGTCATTGCTAGGCTGGATTGAGGGAGCTGAAGCAATCTATTTTGCGAAAAAGATTGCTTCATTCTTGTGCTCTTTTTCCATTGCAGCGGCTCGCAATGAAGGATTTATTTCTTCAAGAAATCTCCGACTAACTGCTCCGCTTCTGCACAGGCTGTAGCCAGATCGTAATTTTTTAAAATCACATCAAATTTATCTGCATAAAGCAATTCTTTTTCAGCTTTGATAAAACGTTCCTGTAATTTTTCCGGACTATCCGTTCCGCGGCCGCTTAAACGTTCTTTTAAAACATCTAATGATGGTGGCTGAACAAAAATGGCCAAAGCATCTTCTTCATATTTTCTTTTCAAACGGATGCCGCCTTCTACATCAATATCGAAAATAACATGTTTGCCATCGTTCCAAATCCGTTCGATCTCGGAGCGTAAGGTGCCATAAAAAGTTCCATTATAAACTTCTTCGAACTCCACAAATTCCTGGCGGGCAACTTTGTGCAAAAACTCTTCTTTACTTATAAAATAGTAATCGTTTTCATGTGTTTCAGCACCTCTCAATTCGCGCGTGGTTGCAGAAATAGAAAAGCTCAGCTCAGGAAATTTCGTTAATAAATGATGTACTATAGTGGTTTTACCTGCCCCTGATGGTGCCGAAAATATGATTAATTTGCCTTGTTTCATTTTGTAAGCTGAAAGCAAAAAGCTGAAAGACCAAAGATTTATGCTTTAGTCTTTATTCTTTCTCCTTATAATACGTTTAATAACTGTTCTTTTATCTTTTCTAATTCTTCTTTCATACCTACAACAAATTGTTGCATCTGGGCATCATTTGCCTTAGCGCCCATGGTATTAATTTCTCTTCCTATTTCCTGAGAGATGAAACCCATTTTTTTGCCGTTTGCTTCTTTGCTTGCTAAAGTTTGCAAGAAATAATCGCAGTGACTTTTTAAACGTGTTTTTTCTTCGGTAATATCGATTTTATCGATGTAATAGATTAATTCCTGTTCGAAACGGTTCTGATCGATATTTACTTTGCCTACCGCATCATCCAAAAACTGGGTAAATTTATCGCGGATAGCGGTAATCCTTTTAGGCTCTAATTCCTCTACAGATTTAAAATAAGAAAGGATGTTTTTAATTCTCAGCTCTAAATCGGCCTTTAAAACTGAGCCTTCATCTTCTCTGAATTTATTGAAATTAGCCAAAGCCGAGGTGAAAATCTGAAATAATTGGTTCCACTCATCCTCACTTACGCTTTCTTCCTTGTAACTGATTACATCGGGGAAAGTTAATGCGGTTTGCAATAAATTACTGCTATCAGCACCCAATTCGTTGTTAACGGCAATAAGCTGTTTGTAGTAATGACTTAATAGTGCGGTATTGATAGTAGCACCGGTAACTTCGCCATTGCTACGTTCTACATTGATGTTTAAACTTACTTTTCCTCTTTCGATGTCTTTACTGCAGATGTTGCGCAGAATTAGCTCTTTATCAGAAAAAGCTTTAGGATATTTTAAATTCAGCTCCAGGAATTTACTGTTGAGCGATTTGATTTCGACACTATACTTTGCGTTTGCATAATCGGCTGTTGCTAAGCCGTATCCTGTCATGGATTTTATCATGCGCAAAGATAGGGTTTTAAGCCGAAAGGAGAAATAATAATAGGTAAGGGTTGTAGCATACCAGTATAAAATACCTTAACATTTAGAAAACCAGCATCCAGTATTTCTTCGGGTATTGCAGCCCCGCTTTACGCTTTACTCCGTTACACTATGTGCTCGCTGCAATCGGGTTTATGTACAACGTGGAGTAGTTTTTGGCAGGAGCCTGTTACCTAAAGGGTGCAGAACCGCTATTCCTAAACCTGATGGAAGTGAGCATCCCGATTCTTCCATCGGGATAAACGCACAGTAGGGCTGGTTTAGCCAAAAGTACCTGAGCCTTTATTTCCTAATTAAATGCAACATTATGCTACTTTTCCAACAAGCTCAAAATGGCATTAAATGTTTTCCGCTTCAGTTCTTCAATATCTTCTGCAACCAATCCCTTCGCCTCAATAGCTCCTCCAAATACTGTTCTAATCATCCCGGGGTTGAGTAAAAGTGGATTTGTCCTTGGTAAATGTGCTTTACTGTTCAATATCGCAAAAGGTAAAATCGGTGTTTGGGTTTCTATGGCTAAGCGAAAGGCGCCATCATAAAATGGATTTAAAGGTTGATCCGATTTATTCATCGTTCCTTCTGGAAAAATCAGGATTGATTGTCCATCGGCCAGGTCTTTTCTCAGCTCAGCTACAGAATGGTCGCGACTTTCCCGGCTACTTCGATCAATCATCACAACTAAACGTTTGTAAATCCAACCAAATACGGGGATTTTAAGCATTTCTATCTTTCCCAGTGGGCTGAAGGCCTGTGGAATGCAGATTACAATAGCAACAGCATCTAAAAACGAACTGTGATTGCCTACATAGATATACGCCCGCGAGGTATCAATTTTTTTTCCATCAGAAGAAAACCATAAAAAAGTGGAAAGACTAAAGCCCCATGCCCAGAATTTTAAAAAATAGAAGGAAATTTTTCTTCCTGTTTTCTCCTTAAAAATACCTGTGCTGATCAGAATAAATGGGCAAACGACAAGCATAAGCAAGAAAAATATAATTGCCGAATAGAGTAAATAAAATCCACCCATTAGTTTTCTCATATTTATTAACGTTTATTTAACAGTTTGCAAGGTTAACAAATGTTAATTTTACAAAAATATTGGTAGATGGGAAAGTATTTCCCTTCATTAAGAAAGATAAATTAGTTGCTGTTCAAGATGTAACAATTAAAGCAGGAAACAAACAACAGAACCGATCTGCTGTTAAAATAGAAAGCCAATTTGCGCTACCAGATAATTTAACTTGCCATTTAACGCGATGAAGCATTTAAAAATTATTCTTCTATCAATTATCTTAATACAGGGCTTAAAAATAAAAGCTCAGGATTTTGTGCTGAAAGGTGTAGTAATTGAAAAAGGCTCGAATGTACGGATTGCTTTGGCAGGAATTACCAACATGCGTAGTAAAATGGGTGCCACAAGTAACGATATTGGCCTATTTCAGTTAAGTGCCCGGACTGGCGATACATTATTGATTCAAAAAAGAAACTTGAATGAGCAAAAAGTAGTCGTTAAAACAGATGATGACCTGGTTGTTTATCTGATTAGGGGAAGTACCATGCTAGAGGAGGTTACGGTTAAAGGACAAACCAAAAAGCAGGAAATGGAAAGTGTTAAAAGAGACCTTAAACGAAATGGCTCATTTTATGCAGGTAAACCTCCATTAATTTTGTTAAACCCTTTTGGTGGGAGTCCGATAACATTTATTTATGAGCTTTTTGGAAAAACGCCGGCAAGAGCACGTAATTTTAGCCGTTATTACAAAAAGGAGCTAAGTTTAATCGAGGTAGATAAGTTTTTTAATAAAAATCTAGTCTCAAACAATACCTTAACCGGAAAAGATCTGGACAAATTTCTGCTAGATTACTACCCAGCGCGCAGTATGACCATTAATTGGAGCAATTACGATGCGGTGAAATACATCAAAGAATCGGCTAAGAAATATACCGATACTTTGAAACATACAAATTAACACACCATGAAATACTTTAAATTTGCCGTTATACTCTTCGTTTTTACCTCAATAAGCTTCTTCGCAAAGGCACAGGATTTTATTGTGAAAGGTGTAGTGATCGAAAAAGGTTCGAATATCAGAATTGCATTATCAGAAATCACCAACCTGCGTACGGGAATCGGCGTGGGCAGTAATGATATTGGTATGTTCCAGTTAAAAGCCAGAATCGGCGATACGCTGCTAGTAATTAAAAGGGATCTGATCGATCAGCGTGTGGTGGTAAACAGCGAAAAAGATCTGGTAATTTATTTGGTTAGAGGAAGTACTACGCTAGCCGATGTTACCATTAGGGGAAATACCAAAAAAGAGGATCTGGACGAAATTAAGCGCGAGTTTAAAAATAAGGGGGTATACAATGGAGGTAAGACAACCGTTTTGTCTGCTATATTCAGTCCTTTGAATGCACTATATAACTTATTTGGCACTGACCCTAAAAATGCACGGAGATTTGGCAGGTATGCCGATAATGAAATCAAACAATCGCAGATTGACGTATACTTCAATCAGAGTATCATTAAAAACAACACCGAACTAAGAGGTGATACCTTAGAGAAATACATGTTAAACTGTCGTCCGGAATTTGATAAGGCACAACACTGGAACAGCTACGATTACATTAAATACATTAAAGAATCGTCCAAGAAATTTACCGATACCTTAGGGAAGGGTAAGTAGGTTTAGTCGGGAGTCTTTAGTCCTGAATCAGTTTGGAGTTGGGCGTTTGGAGTGATGAGTTTTGGGTGTGTAAAATAAGTCCGAAGTCCGGGGTCGGAGGTCTGAAGTGTTTAGTTCTGAGTTGAGAATTTAGCGTTAGTGGAAGTTTTAACCCACCTGTTCAATTAACCAGTTTATACAGTTAATCAAATCCCCCAATAAACTAATCACCACTGAACAATTAACCGATTATACGATTAACCAACTTCTATATACTCAATGCTTCGCAAGCCTTCTCTGCGGCTAGTTTTTCGGCATTTTTCTTGTTGTAATCCCGTCCGGTACCCACTTTTTCTCCTTCTACTACAGCACTAATGGTAAATAATTTAGCGCTTTCGCCTTCTCCATTCTCTGCCAGTTCGAACATAACATCCTTACCATGGCGTTGGCACCATTCGATCAGTTTACTTTTGAAATTGGTTTCTGTAAGTTCTAAGGTGTGGATATCGATATGAGGTTTTACAATTCTACGCAATAAAAATTCTTTGGTAAAGTTGTAGCCCTTATCCATGTAAATTGCGCCCACTATGGCTTCAAAAGCATCGCCCAGCATCGAATTGTGCTTGGTTTGTATACTCACGGAACGTTGATCAAACTGAATAAGCTTATCAAAACCAATTTTTTTTGCCAGTTGATTTAAATTAGCCCGGTTTACAATTTTCGAACGCATTTCGGTTAAAAAACCTTCTTCTTTGTAGGGGTAATGTTTAAAAAGCAGCTCTGCAATAACTGAACCTAAAACAGCATCGCCTAAAAATTCTAAGCGTTCGTTACTGCTCCTGCTTCCATTTTTTAAAACTTTTGCTACAGAACGATGCCTGAACGCCATTTTATAGAGCGTAACATTGCCTGGAACAAAGCCTAAAATGTTTTTCAGCTTTTTAACAAACTCCTTTTCTGGAGAGAGGTAAAGTTTATATAATTTTAATATCGGCATTAAATAAATAACACAATTAACGGCTAATTAGCATATTTAACTAAGTTATCTATTTTTAACTAGCATACAAAATTATATAGCAGGGCAGTTTTAAATTAATCTTCGTATTTCTTAAAAATAACAGAAGCGTTATGGCCGCCAAAACCGAATGTATTACTTAGAGCAGCTCTAACGGTACGTTTTTGCGCTTTGTTAAAAGTAAAATTCAATTTAGGGTCAAATGCAGGATCATCTGTAAAGTGATTAATTGTTGGAGGAACAATATCATTTTTAACAGAAAGAATTGCTGCAATAGCCTCAATAGCTCCAGCCGCACCCAAAAGGTGGCCAGTCATCGATTTGGTTGA
>Ga0182006_1000538_pt1 | contig 28777 bp, 23 predicted proteins | sample Sormic07211104_1_FD_123022 | JGI IMG/M metagenome (GOLD analysis project Ga0182006, IMG submission 123022) | Rhizosphere microbial communities from Sorghum bicolor, Mead, Nebraska, USA - 072115-104_1 MetaG | ecosystem: Host-associated > Plants > Roots > Rhizosphere | place: USA: Nebraska...
CCGGCGCAATTTCTGAAGTACGGCCGGCCGGCGTCGCCATACGATCTGCAAAACTTCCGTTGCATACTGCTCCGCCAGTCCGTGCGAGCCCTCGATCACTGGCAATTCGTGGTCGACGGTGAGCGCATCACGGTGGGTGTCGAGGGGCCGCTCGTGAGCAACGACATCGAAGCCTGCATTCGTTCGGCGTTGAGAGGTGTCGGGCTCTTCCAGGTTCCGCAATCGCTCGTGATGTCGCACCTTGAAAGTGGGAATCTGCAGACCGTGCTCGAACCTTATTGTGAAGAGGTTCCGGGCTTTTCCCTTTACTACCCGAGCCGACATCAGTCACTGCCGAAACTTCGTGCCTTTGTGGATTTCGCCATACCGCGGATGCGCAGGGAGTTCAGGTCGGGCGATTACCTGCCGAATCCCGTGTTCTAGAAGCGACGTGGTGGGAGCCGACCCTGTCGGCGATGGGTGTTTGCCTCAACCTGGCCCGCTGCCGCGGGATCGCCGACAGGGTCGGCTCCCACCAAGGCGAGAGAGGGCCTGTAGCTACTATAGATTTAGTTGACAAACGTATCCCGCAGGCATATATCAACTAAACCTATAGTAGATAACCGTGCGAGGACCCGGTATGAAAATCTCTCTCACCGACCGTGAGGCGGACATCATGCAGGTACTCTGGGAACACGGCCCTTCCCTGGTGACGGATGTTCGCGAGCGCTTGAGCGACAAGCTCGCGTACACCACGGTGCTCACCGTGTTGCGTACGCTGCAAGCGAAGGGATACGTCGGCTACGAAGAGGAGGGGCGTGGGCATCGCTATTTCGCCAGCGTGAAGCAGCAGGCCGCGCGCAAGAACGCACTACAGCACCTGACGGACAAACTTTTCAAAGGTTCCACGGAACTGCTTTTCTCGCACTTGGTTTCCGAGCAGAAGCTAAGTCCCGAGCAAATCAGCCGCTTGCGCAAGTTGTTGTCCGAACGGGCCAGCAAGGAGAAGCCGTGATGCTTGCATGGATGATCTATGCCGTTCTCGTCGCCGTCGCCCTGAGTGGGGCAGCGCTGCTGGCCGAGAAGGCGACCAGATATCGGCGGATTTCCACGCGTTGGTCATGGATGGTCGCCATCGCGGCATCGTCGCTTCTGCCGATCGCCATGGCGACGATCTCCATACCGCAGTTCGAAACCTTCAGTTCCGCGACACCCGCAGCGGCTTCCGCATCCGGTTCATTGATCCTGCGCGACACGACATCGATCCCGTTGGCATCGACGGTCATCGACTGGAGTGGAACTAAAACGTACACCTCGTCAGTGCACATCAACATGTTTCTGGCGGATACATGGCTGGCCAGTTCGTTCACCCTGATGCTGTTTCTTGGTTCAAGCACGGCTCTGTTCCATCGGCGTAAACGTGGCTGGGCATCAGGCACCGTGTGTGGTGCACCCGTGCTCGTTTCCGAAAACGTCGGGCCTGCGGTCGTCGGCCTGATCCGCTCACGCATCGTCGTGCCGGCCTGGATGCTGAAGGAATCGTCCGAACGGCAGCGATACGTCATGGCCCATGAGCAATCGCACTTGAACGCGCGCGACCCGTTGCTTGTCGCCGTGACAATGGTCCTCCTGGTGTCGATGCCGTGGAATCCATTGCTCTGGTGGCAGTTTCATCGCCTTCGATGCGCGATCGAAGTCGATTGTGACGCCCGTGTCTTGGGCGGTGGCGGAGATGTCGGTGAGTATTGCGAAACATTGATCCAGGTAGGACAAGGCCAGTCCGGGTACATCGGTGCGGTAACGGCGATGTCTGAATCGAAATCGTTTCTCGAACGGAGAATAAGGATCATGCTGTCGAAGCCAGGAAAATGGGCAGGTGCATTGGCATTTGCCTTGATCAGCGTCGCCCTGGGCATGGCTGTGTTTGCGGCTCAGGTGACGCCGCCTGACGCCCCCGGGCCCTCCGCGAACCACGCGGCTGCGATAGACCCGGCACTTCTCGATGCTTACACGGGCTCCTATGCACTCAGTGATTACTCGCTGGTCACCGTGGCGCGTAAAGGGAGCGGGCTGACCATCGAACCCATCGGCCAGTTTGTGGCACAGGGCACCATCGATGTTTCCGCCCTAAGCGATGCCGAGTTTTCCGTGCCGAGCATCGACGTCACGCTCGAGTTCATTAAGAGCGCCGACGGCCGGGTCAGGTCCGTAACTGTGCGCGAGCATGGACGTATTGTCATGAAGGCTCCTCGTGTCGATCCGCCGACCGCGGAACAGATCCGCGCAGGGCTGGCGGCCAGGGTCAAGGATCAGAAGCCCTTTCCCGACAGTGAAAAGGTTCTCCGCCAGATATTGAGCCACGCCGACACGGGAGGAGTCGCCAGACTTGGACCCGTCGAGTCTTATCGGTTCGAAGGTGTCACGGACTACGGCTGGGATATCTACGACGTTCAATACCAGCATGGCGCGCAGCAAGTATTCATCCAGCTCGGCAAGGATGGCTCGCTCACTAATTCCGTCATCCGTCGTCAATAAGGGGTCGACATGCGGTCGATTCGAAAGCTCGTTCTTCATGGATCAGTGGCTATTGCAGGAATGGTTTCCACCCCAGTCCTCGCCCAGTCGGCCCGCTGTCCTATCCCCGATGAGGCCGCGGGCGGGTCAAGCAACGCGCACACCCGCCATGTCGAGACGAAGCTGCAGCCGGCAGTCATCAAGGACGGGGATAAACCGTTCACTCTGGCCGAACGCATGCGCCAGTATGACGTGCCTGGTCTCAGCGTCGCCGTGATTCATGGCGGCAAGATCGACTGGGCGCGTGGCTGGGGCGTTCGCGATACCGCGAGCTGTGCGCCCGTCACACCGGATACCGCGTTCCAGGCGGCATCGATAAGCAAGGTCGCGACGGCCATGCTGGCTCTGCGATTCGCCGGGAAAGGGAGGATCGGACTGAACCGCAATATCAACGATGCGCTTCACTCCTGGAAGCTGCCTGAGGACCCGAAGCTCTCACCCCATGGCGTTACCCTTGGCCAACTGCTGAGCCACACCTCCGGCCTCGGCGTCCACGGCTTCACCGGTTATGCACCGGATACGCCACTACCTACGCTCGTCCAGATCCTGGACGGCGCACCGCCCGCCAATAATCCTGCCGTGCGTAGCGAGCTACCAGCGGGTGCACAATTCGAGTACTCCGGCGGGGGTTACTTGGTGGCGCAACTCGCTCTCTCCGACGTGAGCGGAATGCCCTTCGCGGAGCTTGCGCAACGCGAGTTGTTGGGCCCACTCCATATGACGCGAAGTGCCTTCGCGCCGCTGCCGCCCCCGGCGATCCGCGCTGACATGGCGTCCGGTCACGAGAATGGCGTCCCGATTCCGGGTAACTATCTCACTTACCCGGAACTGGCTCCGGCAGGCTTATGGACGAGCGCAGGGGATCTCGCCCGGCTACTGATGGACATCCAGGCCTCCGCGGCGGGCATGCAAAATCACCGGCTCTCTCCAGCCATGGCCCGGAGGATGCTGACACCGGTCAAGGACAACTGGGGACTGGGGGTCGCCCTATATACGGATAAACCCGAACGCTTCGGGCACGATGGCGTGAACAGGGGGTTCCAATCCTTCATGATCGCCTACGTCGGCAAGGGCGATGGCATCGTCGTCCTGACGAACGGGGGCCAAGGGCGGCGACTCATGGACGAGGTCGTGCGGGCCGTCGCAGCGGACTATGGATGGCCCGACATCGCGGCACCGGCGACCGGAGAGAAGACGTTATCGCTCGCCGCGCTTTCCAGGGCGGCCGGACGCTTCAAGGGTGGCGGCCTCGACGTGGTCTTTGAAGCTCGCCCGGACGGCTTGTATGCGAACGCCGGTGCGCCTGTTCCCGAACGTCTGCTCGCGCTTTCTCCCACGCGCTTTCGATCCGAGTCCATGGGTGTCACGGCTGAGTTCGCTTCTGATTTCTCGAGTCTGACTATTATCGAAGGTGGGCCGCCGATGAAGTTGGTGCGCTTTCAATAGATAGCCAATGGACGGATTCCCATAGTCGGTACAAGCAAATTCCCATAGTTGATTCAGACCTAGCCGGAAGCGAAGCAGCTGGCTACCGCGGATGCCCCTGCGGAGTGCCGAGAGGCCGAGTGGTGCGGCGAGGTCAAGGAGGGCGGTACAGGCGCAGCGAAGACTGCTGGCGTGGGATGGAGCGAAGTGACCGGAGGCGGAAGGGGTCCTTGACCTTGCCAGACGCCGCGGAGAGAGCTAGCGATGGGGGTCTGGGGAGTGCGAACTCCTGCCCGGGGGCGACGCTGCTTACCTGCGTAACTCCGGTGGACGCGGGTGGCGTATATGGCACATAGGAGTTACATCTGGCATAGACAACGAGATAGAGTTCTACAGAAAACAATAGCTTGTCTGCATCTCGTTTTGTCCATCTGGACGAAGGGGTACATTTGCAAACGTCGTGATGTAGTCCATTTTCAGGACTGGTTCCGCAGGTCGGCTGCTGATTGAAAGGCGCCAGTGAGTCTAATTTTCGCCAGGGATGTCAGATCTGTGACGACGTCTTCAGACCCTTTGCAATCCGGCGTAGCGTCAAAATCGTGATGTTGCGCTTCCGAGGCGGCGTGACAGTAGGATTATGCGAGCGATAATTGAATGAGTTCCAAGCCATGAAAAGCTTTCGAGAGATGATCGATGAGTACTTTGAAGATCATCCCGAGGAAAGGAAGGTAATCGCTGACGTCGATATCGACCTCTGGCTCGCAGAGAACGCTGGCGAGCTGATCGGCAATTTTTCCGAACGGCTAGCAAAGGATCTGGAGGATCAACAAAACGAGTTTGTCGGAAACATCTATGCCGACCTTGCAGGATTCCATGAAAGGTTATTCGAGGCCTGGCGCGCTCCGTTGACTCGATTAGACTCACTTATCGCCATGTGCATGGAGATCGGAAGTGAGATCAATGCGGAGTACAGATCTTCCGAAGACTGTCGATCATCATCCAGGCGAAATACAACGACCCGCCTGCACACTCGCGCCGTCCAAGTCGCGAATGAGATTTCCTGCCTGTTGAAGGGTGGTTACGCGGACGGTGCAATGGCGCGCTGGCGATCGCTACACGAGTCAACTGTGATTCTGGCGTTTTTAGGAAGGCACGACGAAGCGCTTTCGAATCGATATCTGGACTATCAATCGGTCATTCGTTTCAAGGCTGCCACTGAATACAATGAGCACCATGAGAGACTCGGCTTTGAGCCGTTCAGTTCGGAGGATATTGCAATATTTCAGAAGGAGCGCGACGCCATGGTGGCAAAGCACGGCAAAGCATTCGCAGGCGAGAACGGATGGGCGGCAGAGGTCTTCACCAGTCAGAAAAGGGTCACTTTCAAAGACATTGAAAAGCTTGTCGATCTAAATCATCTCAGGCCGCAGTATGGTCTTGCTAGCAAGAACGTCCACGCAGGCGTCGACAGCATCGGGTTCAAGCTCGCGCTGTCAATGAGTGCAAAAGATATTTTGTTGGCCGGACCCTCCAACGAGGGCCTCATAGAGCCCATTCAATGCACAAGCTACTCTCTAATCTTGGCCACCTCGGAGCTTTTACGCACCTCGCCCCACGACGAGCGATCGATCATGGAAGGTGTCCTTTGGCATTGGCACGAAAAGCTCCAAACTGAGCTGATTGGTGCAGTGGACGCGCTTCGGATGGCGGCGGAGTAAGACCCGCACTCCCATCGGCAATCACCGGTGGGTCATTTGCCTATGAGTCGAGCGCATGGCCGTTTCGCTGCAACATCGAACCGAGAATAAGGAACAAGGGCTGCGACCGTTAAGAGCCTTTGCGTGGTGACGCGAAGCCGTCCGGTTCCGCCGAGCCTGGATCTCTTTCGCGGGTAGTTCGTCTCGTTTCTGCTAGTCGAGTGATGACCGTGGGATACCGGCGACCTATCAAGCGCTTCAGGGCTTTAGCCCCCACGAAAGTGCGGGGGTCTTTGAAAGGACTTGCAAGCCCTTGGACGTCATGGTTTCTTGCCGTGAAATCCACGATCAGGGGCAACGAGACATGGTGCAGCGCACAATCGTCGAAACGGGGAAGGCCACGCAGCGCTTTGCCTTCTATCTAGCGACCACGCATGAAAAAATGAGGTTTTACCTCTTCGAGCAGCCAGCCGAGGACGGGAGCACCGTCGCAGAGACCATCGACTTTCTCGACCGAAGTCGCTTGCTGGGCGCTGGCAACAAGGACACTGCCAAGCTCTGGGCAAAAAGGCTTGGGCTGACGAATTACGTCTACGTGCGGGTCTGACTGGGATGCACGTAGTTCGGTCCATGCAGCGGGTAGACCTCGCCGCGCTCGGGCACGTTCGGATAGCCAGGGTTGTTGTTGCGCACTTGTAACCACTTCCACTGGTCAATGACGGTGTCGCCGTCACAACCGTCATAGGGGCACATCCGAAGACCGCGTAGCTGGCGGTACTCGCCCCGCTGGTAGGCGCGCTCGCAGTGGAGGCACCAGACGGCCTGCTTCGGTTCGATGGGTTTCACTCGGGTGTTCATCGTCGTCCTTCGAATAACCTCGCGCTCTGCGAGCATCTCTAATGTAACGAATGTGCGACAGCGACGCGCGCTGGCCCGCCCTCTGTCCGCCTCGTCAACGGCGGACACACGTGTCGATAGGTCCGGATCCTCGAGGCCCTGATCTTACCGATGAGGATGACCCCACCAGCCGGCTCGATGGATGCCACGAAGAGTACGACGGTGCCGCCGCCATCGGAGCCGAAGAGGTGGGCGATCGACCGATACAATATGATCGCCGCAACGATGCCGATGACGGCGAAAACGGTCCTCTCCTGGCGGGTCGAGAATGCGAGGATCAGTCTCTTGGACCGCCTGCGAGCAGACTGGCCCTGCATCGAACCTTGGTCTTCGAGAATGATTCAACTTCGGAGTCAGAGATGCGTTTTGCCAAAACCGTCTTCGCGAGCATTACGATCGTGTCAGAAGTCGCGATGCTGACATTCACGGCGACCTCAGTGTCGGTCCAAGTTCCGAAACCACCATATTTCTCAAACGGAACGGATTCCTCCCATGCAGTACCGGGAGTTAAATCCATGTCCATGCCATTCAACTCCGTCGGTAAGGTTTCAACCGATGGCTTGAGAAGCCCGTGAGTAGCAGCGTCCCTAAGCTCTCTGCCAATAGACGTGACACGAACTACGTTCTTTCCCAAGTTACGAATGATGACCTGGTTAAGCATTGACCCATCAGGTAGGACGACGTTCGAGCACGACACGTTTACTGCCGGCTTCAGGTCGGATACGTACCCATTGATGCTCTGCAAAAACTTTTGATCGTCTAGAGACTGCTGGACCCGCGTGATCGTTACAAAGCTGACGACGCTCCCTATTGCCAAGATTGCGAGCTGAAAGACGCTGATGTGCTTGGTCAGCGCATCCATGAAGGAAGTCGCATTCGCCGACTCTGTGTGCGTTGTTACGGACCTATCTGTGGCTACGGGTGATCTCTTTCTCATATTTGTAGACTTACATGGCGATTGGCGAGCGCAGCTATACGTGACGTGACAGTCTGGCCACGACTCAAACATGGAGATTGTGTGTGACTTATCGGCAGAAAGGTCTGAGAGCTTTAGGGCGTTTATACACCCACGTCCTGACCTTCTGGACATGGATGGCGAGCGTCGCCGTATCACTCATCCCCCGGAAGTTGTTGAGGTAGGCCGCGATCCCATAATCGATTGGACAGGGCCGCACAGCGGATGTACATGGTTGGATGAGTCTCGCTCGAATGAATATGAAAAATCGGCACGCGCTCGTCGGCAACTCCTGTGAGACAGCGGGCCCGCCGACCGATTCGCGTCGAGATTCGCAGGGCGGTTCTGCATGGGCTCGATCCGAGCGTCTCGAAGTCGATTGCTTGAGTTCAGAACCACGCTGCCCAGCGGAGCGAGCCGCGACGTGCGACGTCTACTTAAGACTCCTACAGAAGGCCGCTCAGCTTCATCCGTGTTGTTACGCATGGCAGAGCACCTCACCCTGAAGCCAAAGCTAGGGCGAATGGGTACTATCCGGCCTAGGGGCTCCATCGATGGAGCGGAGCGACATGCCAGGGCACACAAGGGGATACGAATGCATCTGCCAAGCTTAGCCATGGACGCAAAGTGCGCGGTCGGCAGAATTAGGCATCTCATGCGGCCGTCGTATGACGCCAAGGTCGTCGCTCAGACCGAAGCCGCCGTATCTCCTCGCGTTAGAGAGCCGGTGTACGAGATTGAAAGCGGGGAGCGCATTTTGGTCACAAAGCGTCGTGTAACTGACCGTCCTCCTGGGATTGACGGCATTTTGCGCGAGACCTCGCGCGGCCTTCGATGGCAGTCACACCGGCTAATAGACTCCTCATCGACCGAGGGCGTTCCGAACTGGGGCGATATCGCTGCGACCGCACGCGAATCCTGGGTGGATCGCGTAGCGTTTAGAGCAGAGCGCGAGGATCAGGAGTATGGGGCCCGCGCAGGCTTGCGGCCGCCGCAACTCGGTGCTTTGCATGCTATTGGCGCGCACTGGGCGATTGAGAAGAGTCCCGCCACGGTAGTCATGCCAACCGGAACAGGGAAGACCGAAACAATGCTCGCGTCCTTGGTTGCTTACGATACAGGACCAGGGCCTACCCTCGTGATCGTGCCGTGGGATTTACTAAGAGTACAAACAGCGCGGAAATACGTCACTCTGGGTCTTCTCCGAGACCTTCAGGTCCTACCCGAGGATGCCATTAATCCGGTGGTCGGAATTATCGGGCGAGGCGCAAAGCGAGTCGAGGATCTACAGGAACTCACAGGCTGCAACGTACTAATCGCAACCGCCTCCGCATTGGGCGTGCACACCGAACTGGAAGTTCTTCAATCGCTGGCCGCAACTTGCTCCGCACTGATTATTGATGAAGCACATCATGTCGCTGCATCCAGCTGGGCTCGTCTTCGCGACGCTTTCCGTGGCAAGCCTATCGTACAGTTTACCGCGACGCCGTTTCGTCGTGATGGTCGGCTCGTCGATGGAAAAGTAATCTTCAACTACCCGCTGGCTGCTGCGCAGCGAGATAAGTACTTCAAGCCAATTTGCTTTGCCCCCGTCTATGAACTTGCGCCTGAGCGAGCAGACGCGTGCATCGCGTCCTTGGCTGTTGAAAGACTAAAGGCTGACCTCGCCAAGGGCCTCGATCATATTCTGATGGCTAGGTGTCAGACCATTTCGCGCGCAAAAGACATTTTCAAGATCTACTCAGCTCTCGCTCCCGATCTCAACCCGGAGGTCGTTAGCTCCGAGGACGCAGACGCTTACGGAAAGGTTCGAGGGTTGCGTCAGGGCGATAGTCGTATCGTGGTATGCGTGGATATGCTCGGCGAAGGCTTTGACTTGCCGCAGCTGAAGGTCGCGGCTATTCATGACACACATAAATCGCTTTCAGTCGCACTTCAGTTCATTGGCCGCTTTACCCGCGTATCGAATGCCAACATCGGGGACGCTACTGCGGTGGCAAATATCGCTGATCCGAAGGTGTCTGTCGCGCTCGAGCGGCTCTACAGTGAGGACGCCGATTGGAATGTACTTCTCAGTGAACTGAGCTCAAACGCCTCACGTGAACACGTTGAGCTAATCAAATTCCTTGATAGCTCGCGACGAATTGGCGGCGACGAAAACGATATCGACGCGCTTACGATATCAAATAAGTCTCTCAATCCGGTACAGAGCACGATTATGTACCGGGCAAGTCAGTTTGATCCAGAGAAGTTTCACAAAGGCCTGCCAAAGGGGCTCGTTGTCCATGATGTGTGGATCAATTCCGCCTCGAGTACGCTTTATTTTGCAGCGCGCACGGATGCACGTGTGCGTTGGGCGAGATCTGGAAAAATCCGCGACAGGGAATGGTCGCTTTTCATCCTATATTTTAGCGCCGAGATGCAGTTGCTTTTTGTGTCGTCAACTGATCACAGCCAACTGTTTGGCGACTTGGCCGCGGCCGTTTCTGGCGAGGTGAAGATCATCAGTGGAGACGTGGTATTCCGGACTCTGAGCGGAATCAACAGGCTAATCTTCCAGAACGTTGGCGTCCGAAAACACGGCCGTAGAAACCTTAGCTTTGCATCGTACACGGGAGCGGACGTCGCGGAAGCATTAGGGTTGGCCGAAAAGGCCGGGTCTGTGAAGAACAACTTAAGCGGAACCGGTTGGGAAGAGGGGCGCCGGGTGGCCGTGGGATGCTCGTACAAGGGTCTGGTTTGGACACGCGATCAGAGCTCCATTCCAAAGTTCGTGGAATGGTGCGGGCACGTTGGGAGAAAAGTCAACGATGACAGTATCGATACGCGGCATATCATGGACAACGTTCTAATACCGTCCGAAGTGACGGCTGTGCCAGAGGGGGAAGTGCTCGGTATCGAGTGGCCGATTGAACTGCTGCGGATGGCTGAAGATCGCGTTACCGTCCAAGAGATGGAGAAGTCAGGCGATAGCTGGCCCATCTATGCGCTCGATTTGGTGTTCAATCGAATCGATGTTGACAGTGTAATTTTTTCGCTCGTAAGCGACGACCTTGATCCTGTGGCGATGTTCGCACTTCGCGTTGGTGGAGACCGAGGCTTCAGCGTAACTCAGGAATCCGGAAAGCCGTTGAGTCTAAAGGTCGGAAACAAAACGCGCGATATGGCCGAGTATCTGTCCGATTATCCGCCTCTCGTGCGATTCGTCGACCTTCGCGAGCTCGACGGGAATCTTCTCATTGGCCCGCAGCACCCGCAGGACCTGCGCCTTGAGGAGCGCCAATTCGAGGCTTGGGACTGGACTGGAGTTGACATCACCCGCGAATCGATACGCAAGGGAGGCGAGGTTCGCCAGGACTCCGTGCAGTGGGCAGCCAGCCAGCACTTCATTAAATCAGGTTACGACGTAGTGTTCGACGATGATGGTGCCGGTGAGGCGGCCGATCTCGTCTGCCTGCGTGAAGAGGAGCAGCTAATTAGGCTGGCCCTCGTTCACTGCAAATACTCCGGGGCTTCGGAACCTGGGACCCGGGTCAAGGATGCCGTGGAAGTTAGTTCGCAGGCAATAAGATCAGCTAAGTGGAAGTGGAAGTTTGAGGATCTTGCAAAGCATCTCGTGGCGCGCCAAGAGCGCGTAAACGACGAGGGGGCTAATTCGCGATACCTCTCCGGCACACCGAGCCGAATGCAGTCTATCGTCCGCGCTCACCGGTTGAAGCCCGTTGTCCCTGAAATATACGTAGTGCAACCTGGCGTCCAGATCGATGATCGGACCCCGGACCAAGAGATGGTTCTCGCGGCCGCGTCAACGTATCTGAAGCAAACGATTGGTTGCACGCTTAAGGTGATTGGAAGCCTCAAGCCCAGGCCAGGAAAGTAAAGCCCGAGCCGATCTATCGGCATGAGTGCGCCGGAAATCCGGTGTGCGCATTATCGTCTGAACCATTCTCGGAGTTGATGCCATGGCGACGTTCGTTCCCAGAGAGCTACACCTTCTGAAAAAGTCGCTCGCCATCGCCGTACTCGCGATGGAGAACAAGCCCGGCGACCTTCAGTCAGGATCCGACCAGCACGATATGAAGTTGCTTCTGGATCGCCTCGTCGATGAATCTGAGATGGATTACTACACTCGCTCGGCATGGATTGCCGTGTTCGGTAAGCAACCGCCTCATGGCTGAGCTCGCCGGTGTTCGGGGGGGCAGTGGGGCGAACGGCTGCTCCACGTTTATTTTCGTAGCAATTCTTGAGTGCCGTCTGCGCAATTGATCACATTTGGCCGTGGCAGAATCACACTTCACCGGCAGATGAAACGGTCATCGCTTGAACCACGAAGAACTGGTGGAGGAGGCATTCCGAAGGCGTATGCCCTCCAAGGGCGTCAGGCCTTTCGTGAAGCCGTGACCTAACGCGTAGTCAAGTGGAAGCTGGAAGCAATGCGAGATCGCCGACAAGCGTGCCCATAGTACTGCAGATGGGGCGCGACGTCCTGGGGCTTTAGAATGATAGGAGGCGTATACGAGCGCTCTGTTGAGATCACGATTGCTACCTATATTTTGTAGATCTTACGGGGTTGTCTCAGGCGTAAGAGCCGGACTCGATGAGTCGCAACAGGTCTGTTATCACTCTTTGACCGGCGATGGTGTCGAGTAGCGATATAGGCACTCGGAACCCAAGTGCTGGCAGCGGTCTCAATAGCCAGGCGCCTAGCCATTGGCCTGCGTCGAAATTGCGCTCGCCGTCGTGGTTGAAAACGATTCTTTCGAGTTCGCCAAGGATCGCGGCGCATCCGAGTACGCGCTCGCTATCTCCGACGTTTAACCGTCTACCTCTATTGCGTGCGGTGTACGGGACATTCGACGACAGACCTAAGCTCTTGGTCAGCATGGATCTGTCCAGCTTCAAGTCAGCCGCCAACAACGTAATCAAGTGATTTGGAAGTTTTCCCCTCGCAATTTGCGATAGCTCAAAGGTCGACAGCTCGGCGATACGTACGTAAGGAAGGGCAAACGGAAGATTATCCTGAAGCGCGTGATCGATATCTTCGGCAAGCGTATGAGGTAGGTCGCCTCCATCGGAATCAACACTAACTTTGGCAGCGGTCGCACTGGCAAACGTCTTTCGGCGCAGGGGTGCTCCATTGGATGGAACCGAGGTTAGCGACGAACTCCCAACGTCAACCTTTGGGGTCGCTGGTACGGGCCTCGACTTTCCCGGCATGGCAACCATGTCTCCTCTTATGCTCGTCGGCATCAAGGCGCCCACACATGAGGAGTAATTAGCATCCCGGGGCCCCTTCGTTCAACCGGGAATGTGTACCCGAACCGGCAAAGGCACCCTTCCGCAGCTTGGGAGTAACTGTTCGGAGCCCGCTCGCCTCTGGTGGCGAAGACTTCGCGACCGGCGCAGCTAAGCCCACGTTAGTTCGCGGTAAAAACGATGCGACGCGTTTGGCAGGCCGTTGTGAGGCGAAAGGACTAAGCTGCCCGAGCCAGAAAAAAATCTGGAGAGCACTGCAAAGCGTCCCCAAGGACAAAGTCGCCTTGGCCGCAGGAGGAAAACGTGCATTTCACGCCGCGAGGTCCGCCAGCGACCCCCTGGACCGCTCGTTGAGGCCCCTTGCCTGCGGGCAGGTCGTCCACGTGGATTCCACGGATATCGATAACAGGCATGCGCCCGACTTGCTCGCGGCCATCCCCGACGGTAAGGCCAAGATCTATTACGCCCTTGATGGGGCAACGTTGGAGCCAGTCGCGCACGTCCTTATCTTCGGGCCAGCCCGGACCGACGGACTAGCACTTCTCCACCGTGACTATGTGCGGCGTCACGGACGAGAACCTGTCATGTATCACTTCGATAGAGGGCCGGAGAACCGAAGCCATTGGGTCACTGCCCTGTGCGAGGGGCATACGCATATTCGCTGGTCTCCCGCGGGAGGGAGTCAATACAACAGCGAGATCGAGCTTGCAGTGAAGAAGCTCAACCATCAGGTATCCCATCGGCTCATAGGAAGCACGGTCCCTGACCGGGCAGGGCGATCGGTGGATGGAAAATTTAAATCACGGAAGAATGCGAAGACATCGTTCGATAAGATCAGCAAGGCAATCGAAGACTACCTGTATCAGGACTACCCAAAAACAGAGGGGGTTGACGGGTCAACGCCAAGCGATCGTCGCCAAGAGGCCGTGAATCACTGGGGAACAGTCGGAAACGTTCGAATAATTGATGATGACTTCCTCTATGAGACATCCGTGCCCGTCAAACTGGGACGGAAAGTCGTCGCAAATAAAGGCATACGTACCGAAAGTGGATTTTTTGTCAGCAATGAACTCACGCGTTTTGCTGAGGAGCGGCGCAAAGGTAGACGAAATTCGGTCGGATCCCGGCGACCCATCATACGTTTTCGTAAAGCTAGGTCGGGTCATTGTTGGGGCATACCACAGCAACGTTCAAGCGTATGCGACCTTGACACCGGAGGAGCGCTTGTTTGAGCTACTCTGGCAACCGTTATCCAGGAGAAGCTGGCGAGCTTCGCAGCGGCAGGTTGGCCTAGCTCGATACCAACGAACGCGTGCGATAAATGCTGACACGATCGCCGACGGCCTGGCCGCCAAGGTTGATCCCAATGTTACCGCTGCGTCGAGGCCGTCGAGGCACCCTCCTGCGCGTGCGTCGATCAGCGAGTGGGACGCCTTGACCGAGTACGGGGCCAACGATGAAATTAATTGACCATCCATCGTACGCATCAGCGAAACGATCGCTGACCGCTGCATTCGACAGCGCAATGCCCGGCTCCTTCATATTCCTCATTGGCCCTTCTGGCGTCGGTAAGACAGAGGTGAGGCATGCCGTCATGCGGGAAGTGTTCGGGTCGCCTCGCGAGTGGGGACGGGGCCGCCTTCCTGTTATAGAAGCGTATGCAGCGTTGCCTCATAACGCGTTCTATAGCAGCCGCGCCTTAGTTGCCGAGCTGATGAAGCAGCTGAACATACCCGATCTGCAATGGCTTTCCTCGGATCGAAGGTCCAGTCGTCGCAATCTGAACGTCGAATTGGGGATAGACGCTCCTGCAGCCTGGTACTCGCTTCTGCCTAAATACATGAGGGAGGACCAGTATTGGGAAGCGATGATGAGAACAGCTGACGTTCGACGGTGCGATACCTTTTCAATTGAGTTCGCGACGGCGCTATTGGTAAATCGGCGTAATAAGCTTCCGGCAGATCATATTCAGCATCTGGCGAGCCTTTCAGAGGGCTGGCAGAAGCGATTCGTCCTGACGGGCGTTGCGCGCCTCACGGAGCTCTGGGACGTTTTCCATGATCTAAGGCGAAGGGTTCTACCCGTCTGGTTCTACCCCTACAACGAACAGCTCAGGCGAGGTGACCGAGGACGCTTCATGCAGCTTCTGAAGTCGTCACTTCGATACTACGACTTCGTGCGGGAGGACGACGTTCGCGCCATTGCTGACGACATTATGGCAGCAACGGCGGGCATCTATGGAGAGGTGATAAAGCTCTATATGCGGGCTAGAGTGGTTGCCGCGGGTGAAGGGCAGCAAGTGGTTGAGAAGATTCACTTGCAGAAGGCGTTCTACGACCAGAGTAGTCTGAAGACACTTTGGCGCGGAGTTGATGAGTTCGAGCTCGCTGCGAAGGCCGGTGACCCATCTGTCTTTTCGTTGCACCGGCCAGATGAACGGGTCAGGTCGGAGCTCGTGAAGTGAGCGGCGCGATTCCTTGGACCTTGTTACCACCGTTGGAGCTGCGTGGTGTCGGGACGGCAGATGTTGAGTCTCTTGAGCACTATTTGATTCGGCTAGGTTGGCTTACGAGACTGTCAGTTCAATCGATAGTAAAGATGGCAGCGAGAGACGGGAAAGATTCACGAAGCGGCCGTGCTGATGCGTGCATACCTAGTGCTGAGGCGTCGCGGGTTACCGAAGGCCTGGAACGGCTGACCGGCCAAGCGAATCTCCATTGCGGAACGTTCAGAAACCTTCGTTACGTTCTCACTCGAACATCGTTAGGGAGAAATAATAAGACCCGCCGTTGGTGCCCCACGTGCTACTTAAAATGGGACATTGACCACTCGTACGAGCCGCTCCTATGGCGTATCGGATCCGTCACGTCGTGCGACTGGCACGAGTGCGACCTTGTTAGCTCTTGTCGGTCCTGCGGGCAGGTTCAGACTCGTAAAGACTACAGAACGATGCGAACGTGCGCTGGTTGTCGTAAGCCACTCGGCTTTCGCGATGAGCGGAGACTAGGCCGACGGTACGAAGGTTGGGTGCAGGCGCAGGCAAGGGATCTGGTTTCGCTGTGTGCCGACCCGAGTCAGGAGGAGATTCCGCTGGCAGCGTACCGTGAGTTCTGCGAAACCGTCGCTCGTTCCCACGGATCAAACAGAATTTCTATCGTGCCCGATGGTCATTGGAAAACGAACTTCTATCTGCGCGAAGTGCTGAGAGGCTTACCTACCACCGTCTCGCACCTAATCGACTCGTGTGCATTGCAACACGTGAGTCCTACGGCGATACTTCTTCGCCTAGTCGAGGCGGCGTCGCTTCCCCTTGTATTGCCTGAGGAGGAACACGAATTTGTCGGTGTCCCAGGGCAGCGATACGCCGCAGTCGTCGATCGATTCGAGAGGTTGGTCGCAGAATTTATGGATTCACCGTCGAGCGCCTATCTTCCTAACATGCGATGGATCGTCCGAGTGATGAAGGTAGGGAGAAATATACTTATTGAGCACTCACCGCAGTACTACTACGACTACCTAATCGAGCGGCGTAAAAGGTATCCCAGCGCTGCTCTCATGCACATTGAGCGGGCTTTTCGAATATTCAGCGCGAGAGATTCCGACCTGCGTGGCTCGAAAGTGCGCGATGACGACTCAGCTTTGGTTACCCGGGTCGCTACTGCAGTGAATCTGTCACTCGACCAATCGTGGGTCGCGTATGAAGCATCTATGAGATGGATGGCGGCGTTAAAAGTGGTTTCCCATGATCGCCGGGCTGCTTCTGGCCCTAAAAAGTCGATCGCGAAGGCTCTTGTCTAGTGCTTCCTATGTACTCAGGCACCTTGAGGCTAGCGCGTGAATCAACATAAACGGAACGTGCTCGAAAGAGTCAGTCAGGAGCGAAAATGCGGCCGCGAACCGGACAAAGGTCAAATGATTGCTGCCGATGTGCGCCAGATTGTTCGTACCCGTGTAGTGCGCCGGCGTCATGTTAGGGGCGGGCGCTCGATGCCCAAACGCGGCCGAAGGTCTAACACCCGGGCTACGACGCGCACTTGGCCTTGCATCTGTTGCTCAACGCGAGTCGCCTCATCGGACAGAAGCTGACGTAAGCCGTCGATGTCGAGCCGCTCGCCGTTATCGGGATGGTCCCATCCTCGATTGCCGCGGACGGTGACTAAAAGACACCCTGCGCGTCGAGATTTCGGTGCCAGGTATTTCCGAACGAGCTGGTCTTGGATGGTGGCTCGAAGCTCCGCCCCCGAGGCGTTTTCACCCACCTTAAGTTCAATCACACCCGTTTCCAGCGATGCGCTCGATAGCAAACGGATATCAGTCTCCTTTTCGTCCGCGGATACGGCCTCTTGGTTGACGCTGTAAGCGCCTGCGGCCAACTGTTCCAGCGCGTGACCAATGTTCCGACGCATCTCCCGCTCAATGGTTACCCGAGCCCATGTTTCTCGCGGCGACGTGTCGGAGAGTAAAAGCTCTTCCAGATCGTCAAGCCGGTCATTCAACAGAGTGAACATCTGCTCTCGCGTCATCGGCGGCGGCGCGGCGCCGCGCAAGACCGCCCGCACTTGGGTGAGCGTAAGCGGGTCGCCTTCGGCCTCCCGAGCGGCGTGCGCGAGCGTCAGGGCTCGGGCACGATCCGTGAAGGTTCCGATCAAAGGGTCGTTCGCCAGAGCCATTTTGGCATCCCACGCACCAGGCGCGTCGGACTCGAGCAGCGCTGAGAGGAGCGTGTTACGGCCGTCTTGGGCGGCGTCTCGCGCGCCAGGGGTGTATGAGCCGATGTGTTCGACATCATCCTCTCGGCGCGCATGGGCATACGCCAAGCGCGTGAGGCGCAACAACACGTCGGGCGTGAAAGCCGGAACCTTTGGATTGACGCGCAAGGAATCATGCCGATCACCGAAGAGACCGCCCACCAACTGCGCGCCCTCACCCAGCACACCGACCGGACACCGCGCCAAGCGCAGCTCAAGGAGGGAGGTTGCCGCCAGAGGGTCAAGGGAGAAGGCCGCACTGAACCACAGTAGCTCCCAACCTCCGAAGGCCGGCCCACTTAGCGCCGCCAGGCTCAAGCACAGCAGTGCGGCCTTCGCGGGCTGGCTGCCGTACTTCAGTACCAATCGAATCAGGCGCTCAAATCCATAGGTGGGCTTGAGAGGGGTGGAGCGTGCCGTTAGGTCCTTTGCCTCGGACGACAGCCAGTCCTCTAGGTGGGGGATGACCAAGCCTTGCAGGACCGGATCGGCGTACTCGACATGTTGCAATGTCGTTGGGTGGGCCTGAGGGTCATGCAAGCACGCCAACTCGTCATCAAGCAATTGAGCTAGCGTGGTGCGAGCCGCGTCCGGATGAGCGGCAGCCAACGAAGGCAGCCACAGGGGGAAGCGGTTGAGTTCAATAGGAATGTAGCGGGCAGCCAGCGCTGCCTCCCCAGCGGAGAGCTGCCGCGCCCAGTCCACGTCTTCCGATTCGGCGGCCAGCGCGGCGTTGCCCATGCCCCATCGCACCAGCGTGGTGTTGCGCTGGTCCGGTGGACGCTCGTCCGGAAGGGTCGGTCTGTCTTTGCGCCACACGGTCCGAAGGGCGTGCTTGAGGCGATTGGCAATATCGACACCAAGGTTGGCCTCCAAGAAAGCGCGATCCCAGGCTATGTGATGGCCACTTTCCACACGCTGGGCCATGACCGCCCAGATGTTCCACGCAGTCCCATACGCGCGGTCTTTGGTGAAGAACGCCGCGGGGTCCGCCAAGATCTCCCGGACGAATTTTTTCCAGCCGGCGCGTCGGTCGGCCTCCTTCTTGGCGTGCGCCTGGCGCCGGCGTGCGTCGGTCGCGCGCATGCGTCGCAACTCCGGGTCTTCCCTTCGCGCACTGGCTACTTGCGCCACGCGCGCACTCAATTCGGGGTCATCGGCGACTGCACTGGCGAGCGCCCGCAGACGTGCAGTTGGCGTGGGGAAGGCAGGGGCGATGCCTTGAAGGGCGGCGGTCAGCGCCGTGGCGCGTAGGGCAGCCGATTGGTCACGGCCGGCAACGATAGCCATGACCCAAGGTCCGTCGGTTTGCGACAAGCGAATGAGACCAGTCTCATCGGAGGCATTCAGGCGGTCGAACGCATCGCCCGCTGGGTGAATGCCTTCCAGTAGCGCATGGGAGGCGATGAAGGTCACGCATCGGAGGGATTCGGGCCAAGTGGCGGCGGTCGCGCGCAACCGTGCAGCAAAGTCATCCCCGACGGACTCTTTTGCCGCCACTTGGACTGCAACGATGCTGGCCGCCAGCAATGTGCCCGAAAGCGGTTGCTCGGCCAGTAGGCGAACACACACCGCAGCAAGCAATTCGGCCAGATCGGGGCGGGTGGTTCGATACCTCGGATACTCCGAGCGTGTCCAGTGCATCCCTTGCATCACGCTGGCCACGAGACCGTCGCGGAGCTGCTCCAGGTAGGCGGGCGCGAATGCCTCGTTGGTTACCTGGTAGCACAGCGAGCGAGCGAGATCGCGACCAGGGCTGTTGCGCCCCATTGCGACACGGTCCAAGAGGGTGCAGAGCACCTCAGCTTCGACGTGGCGCGGCACCAGACGCAAGGCAACGGACGCGGCGATGCCATCGGGCCGGCGGGCCGCATCCAGTGCAAGCTGTTGGGCCAAAGCGGGTAGCCGTGGGTCATTTGCCGCAGTTAACGCCTCCGCAGCCCATATCCGTTCCAGGTGATCGCCGCTCGCGTCGGTCAGTACCGTGAAAGCAATCCGGGTGCCGGCGTCACTGGGCCACGCGGCGAACAGTTGGAGGAAGAGTTTTCGGACATCGGGGTTGGTCAGGCCGCAGTCCCACATGGCAGGGAGCGCCGACATGACCTCAGAGCAGGCAAATCGCTGGACCTGGACCGGGTAGAAATCCACGCCCTCGCGCTGGCGGCTGCCGACACGTGTGACGTAGGCCAGGAGGGCGCGCAAGCGATCACGTTCATCCAGCGTCTCGGGATCGCCGTATTGCAGCAGTGCCTCCGGCTCACAGGCGATCACCGCCTCAAACACCGCGCGCGATCGTGCCGCCAACCAGACGGCGGTGGGGCGCATCGACGGGCGGATGACCTCAATGCCTTGGGGTGTGACTGCGAACAGTCGTTCGGCCACATTGCGCCACGGGGCACCGCCTTCCATCAGTGCGTTAAGTTGTTCGGCGGCCAGAAATTCGACGACGGAGCGGTGATGGAATCGGACCCGCCCATAGCCCGCATGGCCGAACAGCGGACGCTCCAAAAGGGCTTTGACACTCTCGTCGGTCCAGCCCTCGAGCACATCCCGAGGATCCAAAACCGTCTCAACGGCATGCTCACTGTCGGAGTCGGCGCCGTGCTTGAGCGCCAGGCGCCGGGTCAGCAGCATCGTCAGCGCGAGCGCCCTAGCTCCTCCCATCGCTTTGTCGAATGGCAGCTGCCGCTCGTTGCGTCGCCGGGCGCCCCGGAGCTTTACTTCGGCATTCATGGCGACCTGGTCGCGGTAGGTGCGTAGTCGACCCTCTGCCTTCCACACGCCAATCAGCTCGATTAGGTCCTGCGGACGGCGCGCGAACGCGAAGGCGTTCCTCCTCAAGAGCGCGCCAATGAATGCAGTGGGGTCAGTCACCCCATGCGCGACGGCAAACCGCTCCACTTCTGACTCCGACAGCGGCAGTAAGCCGACCGTGCGGACGACGGGAATTGGGTCGCGGACTTCAGTCCGGTGCACCATCGATCGCTGGCCCATAGCGGCCTCCACGAAGGCGTCGCCCGGTTCCGTGTCCGGCAGATCAACCTCGGTGCATTCGGGGAACGGGAGGATGGAAATGATGGCTTGACGGTCGAAGTCGGTGGGGCGCGAGGTCACCACGAAGCGGGCCCGGTGGGTGCGCGGCCCGATAGCGCGGTTGACTGCGGTCAGCGCCTGCTCAAAGCTGGCCTTCATCAGCAAGAGTTCGTCCACCGAGTCCAAGAAGAAGGTGGCGATGCTGGCGGGGTCGTCGAGCCAAGCCTGGAAGCGTTCCAACGCCTCGCTACCCAGGGTATTTCGCGGCTCGTTGCGCTCCAAGCTGGCTAGCTCAATCCAAAACGCCGGTCTGCCCTCGTTCCACAGGCGACGTTGTTGTGCCTGGCACTCGAACGTTTTGCCGGTGCCGGCCTCGGAGACAATCAACACCCTCGGCGAGGCAAGCAGGTCGTTCCAGTCGATGGAGCCGTAGCCATCGAAGGCCCACGAAAACTCGGGATCTCTTCCGGCGGCTTCGGTCAGGTCAAAGAAGCGGCGGTCTAGCAGCGTCGGTTTCGGCATGGGGCCACATCATCCTTGGTGCGTTGGCCGCCCCAGGGCTAAGGGACGGTCTGGCCCGATTGTATCGGGACGCGGCGCGTTGGCGGGGTCGGTGTTCACAAGCGAGCAGCTAATTAGGCGGTGCGTCGACGCGTCGATTGATGCCGCTAGCCGACCATCTCGCTTATTTATCAAATCGCCTTAGAGGATTAGGTAATAAGCTAACGAGTGGACTTTTGAAAGGCGATTTTCGACCGCTCAGAAGGTATACGTTTTGGAATCTGACGGTGAGATCAGACTTCAGCTGATGTCTGATCGCGCTGTAGCAATCGACACGCCTAGAGTCTGAGCTATGTCCGGCCCGCCATAGGTGGGACAGAGCGTAAATGGATGAGAAGGTCGAGAAGGCAGGCATGCGATGTCCATGCCTCGTTTATATCGACATTCATCTCACCGTATCGAACTTTGGGGGAGCAAGTTATCGCACGCAGCAATATTTCTGGCAGCGTCGCGCCGAGATGGGTATCGACCAACCCACCCAAGTGGGGAATGTCATGCCCTTGCCAGCCACCTGTGGGGAAATCATGCCCAGCACGCCCGAGAAGTCCCTTAAGAACCTTCTCAGCGCATTGCGCGGTGTCCCATCTGGCCCGGCTTAGGGCTGTGCCGAGCAGAAGCGCCTCGACGCTGGCATTGTAATCTGCACGCGCTTGGCTAAAAAGCGGATGTCCTGTCAGGCTGTCCAAGAAGGCCATTGCGGCGTATCCATGCCGGTACGCTCTGAGTACGGCATGAATGTCTGCGTCGGCCAATCGACTGGCGTAAGGCTGTGTGATCCCTCGCAGACAGCGAAGTACGTTTACTGTTGCCGGCTCGTTGCCGGTGCCGATTTGTCGACCTTTATTGTCTAAATTGCGATCGGCAAAGGGCACAGCTGTCCCGTACACGAGTTGGATATCGAGCATCCAGTAAGTGTTATGCAGCGGTAGTACGATGCGACCCAGAGCCATGTCGATCTTATTTCGCTCGCCATAGTTCGCATCAAACCATTCGAAGACCCTGCATATAAGGTCGCGAGGCCCGAATGGGATACCCCTATCTTCGCTGCCGCCGAGGATAGGGGTTCCCGAAAGATTCAACGCGATGGACACAAGCCGGGCTGCATTCAAGCTTCTCCGGGACGGGACGGCCTCGTATAAGGCCAAATGCCGGTCGAGGCTGAACATCATGGCTTCAAACTCTTCGGTAGACTTAGGTCTAGCTGGCCAAGTCCAACTATCGTTTGCCATTGGAGCTCCGCGGTTGTCCTGGCCCTGTCCGGATCAAGCCAATAGGCCGGCTTGCCTCGCGTGCTCAAGCACCGTATTTGGCGCCGTTGCCGCACCGAGGACGAAGACCACGCCGTATCGAGCGCGGGTCACAGACAAGTACATGTCCCTAATTGCCTGTTGTTCGACAGCTGTGGCGAGTGCCTCATTGTCGTTGATCTTAGGAGGGACTAGCCCCTGTTCTAGTCCAACAATCACGACAGCATCGAATTCCTGCCCGCCGACCTGGGCGGGACGTGTCAATGAAACCATTGGCACATCGGACGAAAGTCGTGCGCCACGCTCGCGAATAACCTGGAACGGAAGTCGTCCTGCGGCTAGCTCGGATTCTAATGTGTCCCAATACTTGTCCGAGTGGCAGATTACAGCGATCTGGCGGTAGTTCGATCTCCTAAGCTCGCTAATGCGCTTCTGGACGAACTTGCCAATGTTGGGAGAGTCGGGGCCCTGACGCTCAATCTTGGGTGCGATCGCTTTGGGATGATTGTCAGGTACTAGTTTTTCAGCAATATCCCTGAAGTCCGGGAAATCGGGACCGAAGAGGTCGGTGCTCTTCTGGATGATGAAGAAGGCAAGCTTAATGATTGCGCTCGTCGAGCGATGGATCGACGACAAGCGCTCGTTCGCAATGTCTTTAATTCCAATTGTTCCAAGACCTGCAGAGGTCTGTCCGAACGTTGCCTGTGCCTGGTCAAGGGCGAGGGCGATGGGAACGTGGCTCTTGTCTTGCTTTACTAACAACGGGAAGATTCGGCGCTCGTTCTCATTGAACAGCTGAGCCTCGTCCACGAAAACGAAGTCGAAGCCCTCTGTCCTCCGTCGGAGTTGCCAGACAGGCGTACGCAGGCGACCTGCGAGTGAAAGCGCCATATCGTCTGTATCAAGAACCGAGTAGCCTTCAAAGACCGTTGAGTGATAGTGAGAAAAGACGTCGAAAACGAATTCACGCTCCGGTGCTTCGAGGTGACCGTGAAGGATGCTAAGGCTTTTTTCTGACTCCACATATCTTTTACGGTCATTCTCCAGTCCATGCCCTTTGATCGCTACAGATACTTCCACCGCCACCAAGTGCGCAAATGCCTCTAGTAAGAACTCGTCGGCAAAGACCTCATTGAGGATGGCACTTTTCTTCACGGTCGCGGGTTCGGACTTCGCGATCTCCTTCAACGATGCAAGGATCTGCTCAAGCTGAAACTGCTTTGCGCTATCTGCGTCGACGTCGAGAACTGAACGGACTTCAAGCTGCAGGTGAAGCCTGCAATACTCCGAGAGTGTCGTGACCATGAGGACCGAATTACCGTATCGGCCGTCATCCTCCAGGCCCTCACCCATGAGCAACTGAAAGCGGTCGAGAACCTTGGCCCGCATGGCATCACTGTGAACGATATACATAAGCCGGATAGGCTTGTCGTCGCCAGCATTCTTAAGTTGCTTGATGGTGAGAAGTTGCATCAATAGTGTTTTGCCAGCACCGCCCGGCCCCAGGATTCGCAGTGGGTGCGAACTTAGTGGGTTTGAATTGAGAATTCGGCGCTTTGCATCGCTGAGAGGGCTTCCTTCAGCTATCCAGTCCTCATAGGACATTCCGAGATACTTTACAGCGTCGTGTGTACTCGACGAGCCTTCACCTGCAACAACCTCAACATGATCAAACTCATTGGCCTCGCTCTCTTGGTTGAATGACTCGAGCGCACTCCGTAGGTCGGGACACACACTTGCCGATGCAAGGGGCTTCTTGCGCGGACTAGAAATAAGTTTATCCGCGACAGCAACGAGACGGGGTAGCAGGCGGCCATGCGTTTCGGCCGCATTGGAAAGCACGCCGAACATCTCTTCCGGACCTACGCAAACAATCGCGCGGCTCTGGAATTCGATGTCGGAAAGCCCGCGCTCGAAGTACGCAATGTTAAGTTGATGCGCGGCCGACCCGCGCCCGGCTAGAAGCGTATGAGCACCGTTGTCATAGGCGCGGTGGATCATGGCGCCGTCAATGATCAAGCCTTGGAGTCGTTGGTTTATTACGTAGAGACACCGTTCCAACACCTCACGTCCGACGTGAGCATGCTGTTGCAAGGAGACTGGTCCGGTCGCGTTTACGAAGCCCCAGTTCTCGGCGCCAGTGCCGGATACGAAGTCGACGTGCCAAATGGCTATAAGCTGCTTATCGTCGTCCATGACGATTCGCAAAGGACCCGCGAAGAAGTCGAAGCTTTCAAGTGGCGAGTCTTTGCGAACGATGTCCTTCAACGCCTGCGAGAGGCGCTCAACGACACCAACCTTAGGAAGTAGCCACTCGGCGGCGTTTTGCGTAAAGGCAAGATACATTCTAGCTCCCTCTGACGTTGTCAGAAATTTCTGCGACAGTCTGCGACGTGAAATCCCTGGACCCAAGTCGGATGTACATCGACACGTATCGCGAAAGCAGGTCAGAAAGGAAGTCGTCTTTAAGCGCACCGAGCTTCACGGGCCAGTCGGTGAAATGTCTTGCGATGGGATGTATCAGGGCCATGCCCTCTCGCACCGCGGGCCATCCATCGGGACTTACTCGTTGGGCGGCGTCTAAAATCTCTACAGGAATCGAGAGGGCGTACCTGAATAGAGCTAGCGAATGAGTATGGACCGCCGAATAGTCCTTCGGAGACCCATCCGCAGGAAGGAAGTGCACATCCGGCTTCAGGGCATTAGTGATCAGTCGACTCAGCGTGTCTTGCAGGCGCTTCGCGGTAAGTAGTTGCTCAATCGTGCCAATTGCAGGTGCTCTCCCGGACGCGCAATCCCTAAGGTACGTCAGGTACGCCAGAACTTGCTTGCCTGCGGCACTTTCCCGTTTTGCGCTGTCTAGCGCAGTGCATACAGCCTCAACCTCGTCGACGAGGGGGTTTTCGAAACGATTGGGTGGCGTGACTTGGTCACTTGCCTTGAGCTTGCTTAGGGCGCCTTGTATCTCCAGCCAGCACTCATACCGATAAGCGGCTGATCCGAGATACGTGGCAATTGGAACAATTGGCAAATACGTGGCCGTCTCTGACTTTCGGTTCGCCAGATCGCACGCGGGAGTGATGACGATCCCGCCGACGACATCAGTTCCGACAAGGCCGAAGGAGGGCAATGAACGCCAGATATCACCTGTGCGGTGGTCGAGCGTTGGCAGTGACTCGAAGAAGTGCTTCGGTTCTAGCTTTACCTGCGTGGGCATTGGTTCGATCCATGAAAGAGGCCCGTCCGTGCGGGGGCGTGTGAATGAAATCACATTGGCAGCCCTGCTTGGAAGAGTGGCGGTTGCTCAAAAGTTGGATGCGCGATCGAGGCAGCGCTGTGGCCACTCGGACAGATATGGTCTGCAGGGAGGGCAACGGGCACTGAGTGGGCACCAGCTGAGCCGATGCCAAAGAAAAAGGGCCCGCATTGCTGCAAGCCCTTGAATAAACGGTGGCTCGGGACGGAATCGAACCGCCGACACGGGGATTTTCAATCCCCTGCACGCGCTTCGCCTTCATCTAGCCGCGTACCGGCTCGCAAACCCATCGCCGAGCGATTCCCATAGTTGGTGCCGCTGTCGGAACTTTGGGAATCCGTCCACACCACCTCCGAATCCTTCCCATTGCCCCCGCCCCCCTAACTCCCTACATTGGTGCAATGCATGCACCCAACCAGGCGGAACTGCTGACCCTCCTGTCCACCGGCCTAGCCATCGTAGGCCCGGACAGCCGCGTCCAATGGCTCAACCCCGCCCTCGGCGAGGTCCTGGACGTCGGCCCAAGAACCGCCGTAGGCCAGGAACTGACCGCCCTGATGCGCGAGCCCAGCCTAGCCTCGCAACTCGCCCGCACCCTCTCCGAACGCCGCGCCTTCAACCTCCGCGGAGTCACCTTCGGCGTGGCGCGGGGCCGCGAAGTCACCGCCGACCTGACCATGCAGCCGATCGACGAGGATCGAGTCCTCGTCGAGGTTCACGCCCTGGCGCCCGACCTGACCCCGGGCGGCACCCCTCTTTCGGCAACCCTGCGCGGCTTCGCCCATGAGGTGAAGAACCCCCTCGCAGGTTTGCGCGGCGCGGCCCAACTGCTCGAACGCCGCGTGATGGAAGACGACCTGCGCCAACTCGCCAGCATGGTGATCGGCGAAGCCGACCGGCTGGCGGCGCTGGCGGACGGCCTCCTACGCCATCGGGGCGCGGCGCGAATCGGCCCGGTGAACGTGCACGAGTTACTCGAACGCCTTGAAGGCCTCGTCGGCGCCGAAGCGGATGCCCCACGTCTTCGCCACGATTACGACCCCAGCTTGCCGGACAGCCTCGGCGATACCGACCGCCTGCTCCAGGTACTGCTCAACCTGACCCGCAACGCCGGGGAAGCCGGGGCGGGGACGATCACCCTGCGCACGCGCGTGGAACACGGTGCGCGCCTGGGCGAGCGGACGGTGCGCGCTGCCTTGCGTGTCGACGTGGTCGACGACGGTCGTGGCGTGCCGGACGAATTGCGCGATTCACTGTTCCAGCCCCTCGTCTCGGGGCGACCAGACGGCACGGGCCTTGGCCTCGCGCTCTCGCGCGAGATCGCGCTCGAACACGGTGGCGACCTGCGCTACACCAGCCGTCCCGGCGAGACGGTCTTCTCGCTGTACCTTCCGATGGAGCGGCCGCATGACTGAGATCTGGATCGCCGACGACGACCGCGGCGTGCGCTTCGTGCTTGCCGAAGCCTTGCGCGATGCTGGGCATACGGTGCGCGAATTCAGCGCCGGCGACGCGGTACGCGCGGCGCTGGCGGAGGGGAAGCCGGGCTTGCTCGTGACCGACGTGCGCATGCCGGGTGAAGACGGTCTGCGCCTGCTCGAAGACCTCACCCGGCGCAACATCGGCCCGGTGATCGTGATGAGCGCCTATACCGATGTGGCGACGACGGCTGCGGCGTACCGTGCGGGCGCGGCCGATTATCTCGCCAAACCCTTCGACCTCGACCGCGCGGTCGAGGCGGTGGAACGCACGCTCGCCATCGCGCACGAAGAAGTGGTCGTGCCGACGCCGAGCGGGAATGCGCATGCCTTGATGGGCGAAAGCCCGGCGATGCGCGAAGTGTTCCGCCTGATCGGCCGCGTGGCGGCAAGCGATCTCAACGTATTGATCACCGGCGAAACGGGTACGGGCAAGGAACTGGTGGCGCGCGCGCTGCACGAGGAAAGCGCGCGGCGCGGCAAGCCCTACGTGGCCTTGAACACGGCGGCCATTCCCGCCGAACTCCTGGAGAGTGAGCTGTTCGGTCATGAGGCCGGTGCCTTCACGGGCGCGACGCGCCGTCACGCTGGCCGCTTCGAGCAGGCCGATGGCGGCACCTTGTTCCTCGACGAGATCGGCGACATGCCGTTGGCGTTGCAGACGCGCTTGTTGCGCGTCCTCGCGGGCGGCGAGTTCTACCGCGTCGGTGGACGCGAATTGATGCACGGTAACGTGCGCATCATCGCGGCCACGCACCAGGACCTGGAGGCGCGCGTCGCCGCCGGGCTCTTCCGTGCGGACCTGAAGCATCGTCTCGACGTGGTGCGCATCGCCTTGCCATCGTTGCGCCAGCGGCGCGGCGACATCCCCCTGCTGGCGCGGCATTTCCTCGCGCAGGCCTCGGCGGAGTTGAAGCTGCCGCCGAAGCGCTTCTCGCGCGGCGCGATGAAGCTGATCGAGCAGCGCGATTACCCGGGCAACGTGCGCGAACTGGAGAACCTGTGCCGACGGCTCGCGGTGATCGCCCCGGGTCCGGAAATCCAGGCGGGCGATCTCGGCGGCCTGCCCGCGCGCGAAACGCGTAGCGCCGAGTGGACGGATGCCCTGCGCATCTGGGCACAGGATGCGTTGGCGCAGGGCGAGGTGGACGTGCATGCGCGTGCACGCGATGCGCTGGACAAGACCTTGCTGCAAGTGGCCCTGATCGCCAACGACGGCCACCGGCAACACGCGGCGGCGGCGCTTGGCGTCGGCCGTAATACCCTCACACGCAAACTCGGCGCTTCGCGCAAGCGCCGTCCTTCGAACGGATAACCCATGATCCTAGAGATTCGCCGCGCCGCGCCGGACGACGCCGACGCCATCGCTCGTTGGAACATCGCCATGGCATGGGAGACGGAGGAGAAGCGCCTCGATCCTGAAACCATCGGCCGCGGTGTGCGTGCGGTGTTCGACGAGCCTCGGCGAGGGTTCTACCTGATCGCCGAACTGGACGGTGTCGCCGTGGGTTGCCTGCTCGTCACCTACGAGTGGAGCGATTGGCGGTGCGGCGATTTTTGGTGGATGCAGAGTGTCTACGTGGCACCGGAGGCGCGGCGTGCGGGGGTGTTCCGCGGGATGTACGCGCATGTGAAGGCGATGGCCGAAGGTGCGGGTGCGGTGGGTCTTCG